>Ga0302221_10000487_pt1 | contig 29260 bp, 9 predicted proteins | sample II_Palsa_E2_1_FD_193517 | JGI IMG/M metagenome (GOLD analysis project Ga0302221, IMG submission 193517) | Peat permafrost microbial communities from Stordalen Mire near Abisko, Sweden - II_Palsa_E2_1 | ecosystem: Environmental > Terrestrial > Soil > Palsa > Peat permafrost | place: Sweden... | reverse complement strand
ATAAATCGAGAATAAAAACGTCGAATAAAAGTAAAGATAAAAATAATATTATTTAAAGAGAAGATAAATAGAATCGATTATATAAAACCTTAAATATTAATTCTTTATATTTATTTTAATAGACCTTGAAATATAAATTAAAAGTCAAGTAATAAAATAAAGTAAAAAGTATATTATTTATATTATTATATGAAAACAAAAGAAAAAGAACGAGTGTTTTATCCTTCACGAATTAATTAAGTGACTATCAGTCACTTAATACTTGACACTTGACTTTAGCCTTCAGTTTTATTATAATATCACTTCGTTTTCTTCTTTTATTTAAGAGACGCGTATTCTCTTCGCTTATACTCTCATTGACGAGACTTGATAATATGCTTTAAAATTAAGATAATATACAATTATTAATGTCGATTTCCCTTTAATATTCTTTTTTTAATTTATAATAATATTTAATATATTTAAGAATATATAATAACGTTGTGATTAATATTTAATACTTTAAAACTAATTAATAAATAAAGATGTTCTGAGATTGATAACAGTTTGAACTTAAGATTATACGTCATATCATCTTTAATTTTAATGCGTTTAAAAAAGCTTTAAAAAGTTTATTTTTAATACTCAATAATTAATACTACTTTTAATATTATAAACAGACTTCGAGAAGTTCACAAAGTATAATAATAATTATAATCGACGAAAGTTAATAAATATTTATTATTAATTTAAGATTATAAGTTATTAATCTTTAATATAATAATTAATAACGTTATAAAAAGGCTAAGCTTTTTATAAAAGAGTTTTAAAATGTATTTATAATAAATGACTAATATTAAAATAAACGTTATATATAACTTTCGTTATTTTATAAATTATAAGTCTTTATCGTCAGTTTTATAAGTATTATAATTATTATTAGTGTTTATAAAATAATAAGTTTCATTATTAATCTTCGTATATATATTTTAATGCCCTCGCTTTTATACCGGGCTTAATAAAATAAAAGGACTTTAAAATACTCGTAATAAATAACGGTGCTCGTCATTAATTAAAGTTATTAAATATTTAAATCGAAAATAATATTCGTCGATTTTAAAGATCTCGGATTATATTATTAATAAAGCTTTAATAACTTCTTTATCTTTAAAGTCGTTTATATTAATGACTTTTACCGAGTTTTATTAATCACTTATAATTAACGGCCGGAGCTCTTTCTTTTATATTATAAGCTCTTTTTTTTATTATATCGTTATATATTTTATTTCTTTTATTACTTCAGCTTTTTATTACTCTTATTCTTAAAGGCCTTGAATTGAATAATTATATCGATATATATCTCGAGACTTTTTTAATTTAATATCGGTAGTTTCATTATGTTTTCGACTTTAAATCTCGTTTTATAATGCTTTAATTAAGCGAGGACTTAAGAAGGTTAATACGTTGGCCGATGATGACTTTACTTACTCTTTTTTTTTAAAGTCAAACTCAATTCCTTTTTTAATTTAATTATATTGTCATGAGTTTATTTATTATTGCCGTTATTGAAAAGCTTAAATAAAAAGTAAAGCGCAGACTTTATTAATATACTTTGAATATTATTAATACTTTATTAATTAATCTGATTTTATAACGGCTTAAAAGATTAAAAGAAGGTTTAAAGTTGATCTTATATAAGAGTAAAAGCCACGCTTTATTATTCACAAAGCCTTTTAATATAATAGTTTTCTTTAATATTATATTATAAACTAAATATATTAATAGACTTTGTCGGCTTTAAAGCGAGTTTTAAAGTTGCGAAAGTGTTATACAGACTCGTATCCCGTTTAATACGCTTATTATCGACATTATTAAAAGCGCTTTTAGCCTTATCTTTAATACTTACTGTCACGAGCACGCTCGTGAAGTCAAGTGATTACGGACCGTCAATAAAAGGTAACTTGAAACCAGACTTATAACAAGTCCGTAAGTATATACTCTAGCTTCTTCCTTTTCCACCTTCCTTCTTTAGCTTTAGATCTTCAATAAGACTACTTCTTACTCTTTTATTCATTTTATTGCACTTGTATATATTATAAGTAAAAGTGATTTTAAAGGGTTAATAAACTGAGCCCGTGACACTTATTTCATTTGACTCGTTATCGAAGATCATTAATTAATTTATATATAATTAACGGATCACTTCTATATATAAAGAGCCGGTTCGCTTATTTAAATTATCGCTTTAATATTTATTTAATCTTGATTTTATCTAGTCGACTAATGATTTAATTACGTTAAGAGCAGATTATTTAAAATATTAAAGAGTGTGTTTAATTTTTATAACTTTGATTAAAGTATTTAAAAACGGAGCAGTTTAAAAAAGCTCTTTAAAAGATAAAAGATCGTCATTTATTTCATTGTGATTATTGATAAAAACGGGCTTATAATATAAATTGACATATTAAAATAATTCATTTTATAATATATTTTTTTTATATATTTTTAATTCTTATTACCGTATTTCTATCTGCTTTAATTTGACAGTCAGAATAAAAAAAAGTGCCTTTAAGTCTATATATTTTTTAATTGACGTTAATATTAAGTGAATAAATTAAACGGTTAATTTTTATAAATTAAAAAATATTATTATTATAAAATAATAGTTTAAATAAAAGAAGTATAAATGAAATAAATTTCATATTTTTAAAAGCAGTTATATAATACGGTTACATTATTGCCTTAGTAAGCCTTTATTTAGAGCCGCATCACGTGACTCAAGATCGACAAAAAGATCAGTATTCTTTAATTAAAATATGTCGTTAATATGATATTAATATTACGACGCACGGAGATTTATATGACGAATAATGACTGAATCACTTTTATAATATAATTCTATTAAACTTTATTAATCTTCTGTCTTTAAAAAACAGAAATTAATTTTATATTAATTTATATTATACTTTTGATATATTATACTTTTGATATATTATTAAAGTGCTTTTATTATTATATTGAATTGTTTATTATTTTATAACCCTTTATAAATTAATCTTTTTACTTAAAAAAAAAGTAATTCGATTCGATATAATAGTCAATTTAATAAAACTTTATAATAATTATTTTACGGGAGTTATAAATAATAAAAATAATAGTTTTAATATTACTTTAATAAAAGACTAAATGAATTTATTAAAAAACAATAATAACAACGTTAACTTTTAAAAGACTTAATAAAAATAATATAACGAGAACTCTTTAAAATTATAGCCGTTAAAAATATATAACTCCGACAATATTAAACTTTTAAAGCTTAATAATAAAAGATCTTTAATATCTGAAAGTAAATAAAATAAAAAGAGATATAGTTTCTTATTTATATTTACGAAACTCTTTTTAAACTCACGCTTTAAAGACTTATAAAAGATTAAAAACATTTTAAAACGGAAATATTACCGGACTTAAACAACTCGTTTAATTTAAACTCAGAGTTAAACGAAGATCATTGTCATTTAAATATTTAAAGTTGAACTCGTCTTTAAAAAGCTTTAATATAAAAAAGTAATCGTTTTAAAAGTATTTTTAATGACGATAAAAGACTTAATAATTTAATTTAAAAACTCTTTAATAAATATATTTTTAAATACCGTTTAAATATAGAAAAAACGGTTTATAATAAAGCTTTTAATATATATAAAAAAGAAATATTAAAAGAGTGTTATATTTTTATTATTTAAATAAAAGTAATCTTTTGAATATAATTTTTAACTTATAATATATATTAAATTAAAGTCAATAATATTGTTTTATATCTTTATAATGCTTTATTAAAATAATAAAATATAACTGAAAAGACTTATTCTTTTCGATACTTTCATTAAAAGAAGTTCAAAGTATTCTGTCAGAATAGTCAAAAGCAGGATACTTGATTTCATTGTCCTATAGTGCAGATACTATTATTTATCGATGTTCCTGACTATTTCCCAGCCTCTTGACTTAACAACCGAACCAGCCACTTAGTCATTTTAACATATTCTTTTATTATATTTTTATTAATTTAAAGTTATAAAAATAAAGTGTTTTTAAAGAATTTTAAAAAGTTAAATAATAAAAGAAAAGCGGATCAGTGAAATATATAATCGAATATTAATTATCGAAAACGATTATAACGAGAAGTTAAAAACAAACTAAATTTATACTCTTGATATTATATTATAAGACCGTGAAGTTAAAAAGATAATAATTATTTAATAACGACGCCGCTTTTATATTACGGATTAATAGATTAAAAGAGTTAAATATTATAAAAATATAATAAAAAACTTAAGATTTGACTTTAATAAAAAGAATAAAGATTCTTTTTAAAAAAAAGAAAGAATAACTTTATTTTAATTAAAGTGATCGATGATAAAAAAAAGATAATTATTAAAAAAGTAATAAAATCTTAAGATTTAACTTTTAATTTATTATTAATAATAATAGTTCTTAAAGGATTAAAACCCGTTTAAATATTAAAGACATAAAATATTCTTATTATAATTAATTAAAGTATTTTAAAGGATTTAAGAATTGTTTTAAGTTTAATAATTAAAAGTAAAAAAACTTTAAAAAATATCGATAAAAGTTAAAACGAGAAAATACTTATATTTATATATAAGTCAATATTATTAAAAAAGATAATAAGAGTAAATCAAAAGAGACTTAATAGTCTTTTAATATTACTTTAAGAAAAGACAAGACTAAGCTTTAAACGTCGACGGACTTAATATATAGTTTAAACGCTTTAATAAAATGACTATTAACGTTATTATAAAATAATTAAAAGTCAGTATTAATACTTATATACGAAGTCTTTAAAATAATGATTTAAACGTCAATTTTATCGACGAATACAAGGCTTATAATATAGAATAAATACTGTTATAATAATATAATAAAAAGTTCTTTACTTTCGAGAAAAGAAAAGTAAAGACTTTAAATATATATGAAATCGAGTATATAATTACGGGTTATTAAAAACAATAAAGAACGGATTTTTATCGGTTTTACGTTTATAAAATGCCCGGATATCGAATAGTATTTAATTTAAAAAGACTTGAAAAGTTAAAAATTAAATATTATAATTAAGTTTAAAAACAATAAATATATATTAAATTATAAGATTAATTTATCGATGTTTTAAATATAAAAGAGTTCGAGAAAGTTATAAAAGAATAAGACTTTTTTAATATTATATATTCTTTATATATTTTAAAAAAAGAGTATTAATGTTTTCGAAATTAAAAGAAATATAAATATAATAATAATCGTATCGATATAACTATTAATATTTTTAACTTTAAAATATTATTAATATATTGAGTGAACGGCTATTATATTAAAACCGGAGTTATAAAAATACTTAAATATCTTTAAGAGTTTATAAATATATTCGATATATCTTTAATTAAAAAAGTAATAAACTATAAAAGATTTAAATATATTATCGAAATTATAAATCTTTTTTTTATAACTTATTATATAACTTATTAAAACTTTAACTCGAAGTATTATAAGAATATCTTATTAATGCTTTAAAAAAGAAATAAATCTGACTTTTTATTAATATAATAAAAGCTTTTATCTTCTTCGTCTTTAAAAAAAATAAAGAGTTTAAGACTTTATATTGATTATCGTGGCTTAAATAAAATTATAATTGAGAATCGACACTTTTTACCTCTTATTAATAAGACTTTAAATCGACTTATTAAAGCAGTTTAATTTATTAAACTCGATTTTAAGAATATATATTATCGAATCCGTATTTAAAAAAGCGATTAATAAAAGACTGCTTTTTAAATTAAATACGGTTATTTTAAATATTTAATGATGTCTTTTAACTTTATTAATATTTTAACGACATTTTAAGCTTATATTAATAAAGTATTGTTTGGAATTATCGACTATTTCATAATTATATATTTTAAATTAAAAGAAGATTATTATACTTATATCAGAATTATTATAAAAAGACTAAAGAAGTATAAGCTATATATTAAACTTAGTAAATATTTCTTTAACGTCGAAGAAATAGAATTTTTAAAGTTTATTATAAGTATTATAAAAGTGAAATCAGACTTTAATAAAATCTTTATTATTAAAAAGTAATTTAAACCGGAGTTATTTTATGAAGTTTAAGTCTTTTTAAGTTTTATTAACTTTTATAAGAGGTTTATTTATAGATATTCTTATAAAGTAATAAGACTGACTAACTTTTTAATCGGAATAAAAAATAAAAAAAAGATAAACCTTTTTACTTTTATTTTATAAATTAAAGTTAACTTTAAGAAATTAAAAAAGGCTTTTATTACTGTTTTATTCCTGATTTATTTCGACTTTAATAAACCGATTTATATAAAAACTAATGTTTTAATTTATATTATTATTAAAACTATATTTTAATAAGCTTTTTATAAATAAAAAAGAAAATAATATTAATATTTTATTATATTTTAAAACTAGAAGTTAATTTTAATAAAAAAAAATTATAATATTTATAATTAAGAATTACTAATTATTATAAAATGCTTTAAATATTAAAAGTATTACTTCGAAAAGTCCCGATATATTATTAAAGTCTTAACGGATTATAATAACTTACGTTATTTTATAAACGTTAAATATTTAAAATCTCGTTAAATATAATAAGTAATTTATCTCTCGTCTTTTGACTTTAAGATTTATTATTATAAAAGTAATATTAATTTAATGAATATTTTAAGTCGTAAACTTAATTATATATTTAATAGACTTATTAATATTATATAATTGTTAACTTTTTAAAATAAATTAAAAGGACTCTTTATATTAACGATTTAATCTTAAAGTATTAATACTTTAAATAGAAATAATAAAGATATATTTATAAGTCGGATTATTTTTATAAGTTCTTTTTATAATTATTCTTATACTTTTTTATATAAAGATAAAAAGTCTTTATTAAAAGATTTATAAATGTTTTATAAATGCTTTATCTTTATAAAAAAAGTAATAAAGAATTATTTAACGTCTTTTATTATAAAATAAGCTTATTATTTAATTATAATTAAATTTAACGTTATAAACTTAAGACTTTTTTTAATTAGTCGGATCGATAATTATAAATATCTGATTTTAAGAATATAACTCGTTAAAGCTACTTTTTAAACATCAATATACTTCTTTTTATAAGACTTTATAATCATAATAATATATCGAGTATAATAAGTCGATGAGTTTAATAAACTTATTAAGAAAAATTAATTTAAGAAAAAAGATTCTTTTGATATTATAATATAATCAGTCGATAAAAAGAGTTTATTATATTAATGAAACAGAGTTTATATCTTTAATGATTCCGCTTTATATATAAAGATCTTACGCTTTTATTATAACGATCTTTTTATAAACACTTCGATATTAATAAAACTATAAATCTTTTATATAAACACTTTTATTAAAAGAATATAAAAGACGATATTTAAGAATACGAAGTTTATTAACGATTAAAAGTTAAAAGACATATATTTTACGAGTTATTTAAAAGCCTTTTATAATCGTCCCGACTATAAAAAGAAATATTTATAGACTTTATTATTAGTTTATCTTTTAATAAAAACCCGAATAATAATAAAGATTACGATATAATTTTAATTATAATCGACAGATTCTTAAAAATAACTCGATATATATTTTATTATAAGACTATCGACGCTTTAAAACTAATTTAAAAGATATAAGACAATATATTCTTTTTCTTCGAGACTTTTAATAAAATAGTCTTTAATAAAAGAATTATCTTTATAAATAAATTCTAGTCGGTATTATATTTTTATTTATATTCTCGTTAACGTCTTAATACCGCTTTTTATTTATAAACTGACGGATAAATAAAACGATAAAATCAAACGTTAAAATAATATCTTCGAAATTATTATAATAAGTATAAAAATGACTAAGCCTTTAAATTACTTTTTATAGAGTTTATATATAATAATAATAAATATTAAGTATTATAACCGTCTTCTTTCTCAGTCGTTTATAACTATGAATTAAAACTTTTATAATATTTAAAACAATTAAAGTCCGAAGACGGGCTTAAAAAAAAAGTATTAATTATATAATAATATATTGAAATATTAATGAAACTCCGATAAGAACTTGTTAGACTATAAAACACGGCTTAAAATAATCGAGAAAAGTATTATAATAAACATCGACTTAATAAATACTTTTTTATTAATAAATAAGTATTATTATTAATTAAAAACTTTTGTTTAAAAGTAAAAAAACTCTTTTTAAAGTTTATTAATTTATTTAAGATCATTAAATATATCAGTGATATAATATATCGTTTAAACTTATTAAATTAATACGAGAAATTATATTTTATATTTAATATTTCTCTTTTAAAAATATATTATTTAAAGAAAGGTTATAAACTTTAAAACTATTAAATAAAAGAATTCTTAAACTTAATAAAAAAAGACGAAGAATAAGAATAAAAAGTAAAGAAGATCGAAGAGTATAAATAAAAAAAGAATAAAAAAACTTATGAATATTTAATAAAATAAAAGAGTTAATTAAAAGATTATAATTCATAGTTTATATATTTTAACTTCGTCAATATTAAAAAAACTATTTAAGATTATAAATAATAATATAAATTAAATTCTTAAATATAATTCGATAATAAAAAGAAAATAAAAAAGCGATAAAAACGTTTAAAAAAAGACAATTAAATTAAAAGTTAAGAAAAAGTATTATAATTTAAAAAATATAAACGGTTAATAAAATAACTTTAAACTTTTAAGAAGACACTCGTTTTTACTTTTCTTTATTTAAAGTTTTTATAAGTTTTATTAAAGTTTAAATCTTAAATACTTAAAGAATTTAATTATAATATTATTATATTAAAGAAATATTTAAGAAAAGAAGAGAATTTATTATAATATTTATTAATTTAATTAAAGTAAGAGTATTATCGAGAAAACTATTAAAAATAAAAAATATTAAAGTCGGATAAAGTTTAAGTTTTAAATATTATAACCCCGTCTTATTAAAGATTTAAGTACGAATAAAACACTTAATTACTTTCGAAGAAATAATATTACTCTTTCCTGTCTTTTTAATCCGATTTTATTGAATTAACGATATTATAATTTTAAAATAAGAATATATATTTATTACCGTTATAAAAATTATATAGAAAGCCTTTTACTTTATAATTACTTTATAAAGTAAAGTATTAATAACTTATTTATAATAAATAATAATATTATAAAATAAAATATTAATATTATATAAGGGTTTATACGATTATTAACCGTTAATCGTCAATAAAATATCAATAAAAAAAAGAATATATTATAACGGAGTTAACTTAAATAATTATATCGTTATAAATAGTTTTATCAATTTGACGTTGAGAATTAATAAGACTATATATAGTTTTAAAAGTCTTAAAGTCGAAATATTTATTTATCTTCTTTAAGTGATCATTGAAATATATAATAAACGCGTTTATTATATCTTTATATTTATAAATAAACTCATAAAGTGAATTAAAAACTATATAAATCAGTTTAAAAGTCAAAAAGCTGAAGATGAAAAAGAAACTCACTTTTATATAAAAAGAATAAGAACTCTTTAAAAAATAAATAAAATAAATAATATATTTTAAACGTTTCGAATATATTTTAAACGGGCGAAAAAAGAAGCGTCTTTAAAGTTTTTTATAACGAGGTCTTTTCGATTAATAAAACGCGTTATCGAAGAAACTATTAATACGTCGTTAAAAAGTTAAAGTAATAATTATAATAATAATAATAAATAATATTAAAAGGCGAAAAGCTTAAAAGAAATAAAAGAATAATATAATAATAAAATTATATTAAAGTATTATTAAAGAAAGAAAAGTTATATTTAAAGAAAAGAAGTTTAATTTAAATAATAAGCTTTTATAAACGCGATTATTAATTTGAAAACGGCGAGTTAATTTTATTTCGGAAGTGAAGTTATCGTAAACTTTTATTGTCGTCGTTTAAATCAATTTTAAAAAATCGAAGAAGTAAATAAATAATTATTAACGCGTTTATTAAAAGACTCTATATTAATAAAGTAATATTAAAACAAAAGAGCTTTTATTACTTCTCTTTATATAATAAATATTATAAAAAGAAAATTGAATTTAAAAGTATTGATATATTATTAAAAGAAAATAAAGTAATTTGACCACTGATTAAATAATATAATAATAAAAAGGAATTATATATTTACTCGTATTTAAATACTTAAAAGTATATACGTCTCAGATTTTAATCAATAAAGAAGTGTCTTATTGATTTTAAAACCCGGGATTTTAAATAAAAGAATAATTATAATACGGTTATATTATTACTTTAATGAGCTTTTATTTAAAGCCGTATTACGTGACTTAAAATCGATAAAAAGATCAGTATTCTTTAATCAAAATATGTCGTTAATATAATATTAATATTACGACGTATATAAATCTATATGACGAATAATGACGGAATCACTCTTATAATATAATTATATTAAACTTTATTAATCCTTTGTCTTTAAAAGACAGAGATTAGTTTTATATTAATTTATATTATACTTTTGAAATATTATTGAAGTGCTTTTATTATTATATCGAATTGTTTATTATTCTATAACCCTTTATAAATTATCACGATATAAAAAGACAGAGAAAAAACTAGTTTGAGAATATATAATATTTTCAATAAAAGGAATCGAATAGTTTTAAATAATAATTTAAGAATACTTTTTCGTCGGAATTATATTAGTCTCGTTATATTAATTTTACCGCTTTCAATTATTATAAGTTAAATAAAAATCAAATGATTTAATCATATATATGAAATCTCAACTCTTTAAGTTTTTATAAAGAATATAAATCTTTAAAAATACTTAACTTATTAATAAATTAAAGCATTTAAAATATAATCGGGTTAATCGTTTACTTTTAACGTCAAATATAATTAAGCCCTTATCTTTTCATAATAAAATGCCGCGTAAAGACTTAATATATACTTTTACTTCGTTTATATAAACGCTACGTCGTTTATAATCATAATAAATTCATTAAATTAAAACTCGTTCATTATATAATCTTTAGTCCTCTTCGGCTTTATTAAAGATTAAGAAATTAACTTATAATCAGTCAATCCTGCTTTAAATCCAATATATTACACTCATTTTATAAAGCTTATAATTATTTTTATATAATTGAGTTTAAACGACTTGCCTTTTATAAAAGTAAGACCATATAACGGGGATTACATTATATATATTCCGGCGGCGTATATAATTCTTTAAACATTCTTTAAGCGCTAGATCCATTCTTTTAATATATAATAACTTTAAATAAGCTCTTTTTAAAGTCATATAAATTGCCTGTTTATAATCGTCCACGTCTCTTTCTTTACTTCTCACTAATTTTCTTATTGTCGGCGTTTTATATTCATTCGACAAAATACTCAATAAAAGCTTCGATAATATAATTATCATATAAATTGTCTTTTACGACAGTTATATAAATAGAAATCGGCCCTTCTCATCATAAGTCAGCCCAGATCAAGACATACAGTGTATATCACCGTCTTTATAATATAAGAGAGCTCACTGAGATCTTTCTCTTGACATATAATTCTATAAAGCAATTAAGTAAAAGCTAGCCACGTCATCGTGAGGTATTTCTTCGATTGACTAAGTCGCAATACATAGAAGCAATATTAAGGCAAAGCCTCTATTGTCGCAATCATTGAAGAGCATCGTCGTGAGGGTTGTGATAATACGACGGCGAGGAGAGAGAGTTAAGCCGAGTTCATATTCATATTGTAGCAGGGCTGAAGTCAAGTAGAAGTCAAGTGACTGAGCGTAGTCAAGTGACTGACTAGTGAGGGATAAAACACTCGTTCCTTTCCTTTTGTTTTTATAATATATATAAATAATATACTTTTTACTCTACTTTATTACTTGACTTTTAGTTTATATTTTAAGGTCTATTAGAATGGATATAAAGAATTAGCTTTTAAGGCTTTATATAATCGATTCTATTTATCCCCTTTTTAAATAGCCTTGTTTTTATCCTTACTCTTTTTTGACGTTCCTGCTCTCGATATATACTGAGCTTTTTACCCCTTTATATATTTATTTAATAACTTATATAAAGAATAAACAGCTTTAAAGACGAATTCTAAGTGAAGGAAGTTAATGATATATTATATTACCGCGAGCTGAATTATATCATTAACTTAATTGAGTATTATATTACCGCGAACTGACTTATCTCGACTTACTTTTACTTTATAGACACTCTTTATAAATATTTGAAATCGATCGATATCTTTGTCACGACTACTCTCTTAAAAAAGGAGGATGATATACTATATCACTGCGAACTGAATTATATCATCTATTTGACTTAAAAAGGGTATTATATCATTATGAGCTGACTTACTTCGACTTACCTTTTAATTTACCGACTGATATTCAAATGAAACCACGAGTTTATCGACTTGTATTTGTCAATAGACGAAACGCGATAAAGACATCACGATATTTTTACTATGACTACTCTTATAAAAAGAAGTTGATGATATGTTATATTACTACGAGCTGAACTATATCATTAATTTAATTAAATACTATATCACTGCGAGCTGACTTATTTTAACCTATCTTTTATTTTATTTTACAAACCGATATTCGGATAAAAACACGAGCTTTCGATAATACTGATTTTTATTTGTCAATAAACGAAGCGTAATAACGATATCACACTTATTTTTATAAAGAGCTATTTAATTAGTCTTTATTTATAAGTAAACAAGATTTTAATACGACAATAACTTATAAACAAATATAATATTTACGGCTGAAGGAATTATAAGCTTTTAATAAATATTAAATTAAAGATTCGGATAAAAAGAAGATGTTAAAGTATTAGAAAACTTTATAAAAGATTATTATAAAAAGTATAAGACTTTCGGGGTTTTATTATTATTATGATTTATTTATTAAAATATAAAAAAGAAAAGTGTTATAAATATTAAGTTTTATTAATGACATTTAATGTTTAATAATTGAGAAACGGTATTGAACGCTTTAAATAAAGTGTTTAAAAAGAAATTTAATGATTTATTGTTTTTTTAAAAGTATAAAAAGGTGTAATTACATTTAATAAAGACAGATATTACTTTTTTTCATTTGTTTTTGATTTTTGATTTTATTTAAATAAGTATTTATATATAAGCTTTAATAACTTTGATTTTTAATTCTTGAAATCTATTATTATCATTTTATATTTTTTATTTATTATTATTATCATACCGATTATAACGATATATACGACTTTATTATTTAAATACAATATTTAATAATAGTCATTATATTAAAATCCGGTTCTTTTCAATAAAAGAAGAAGTAAATAATTAAATCACTCGAAAGAATTTATTAATCTTTTAAAGAAAAACGAAAAGACTCTTTTAAGCCCTTTTTTCGCCACTTATAAACTTTATTAAAATTTATTACGATTATAACGAGAATAGTTTTCTATCACTTAATATCAATCTCAAAAAGATATAATAGTCCGTTTTTTAATAAAAAAGAGATTATTGCCTTTTTTAAGACTTTAAATAAATGTTTTAAAAATTATAAAATCGACGATGATATTAAAAAAAAAGAATGAATTATTAAGTACTTTATTAAATAATATTAAAAAGATATCGAAAGACTATTAAAATATCAATATTTTAATATTAATTAATTAACTTTTCAAAAGGTCTTATTTTGAAAATATTAATATTTTGACTCAAATTAATTATTATATATTATTAATTATTTTAAAAAGCATATAAAAGACTTTAAAATATTAATTGACTTTAATATCGTCATTTAAAGTCAAATCTACGACTATTATAAAAGGTTTTGCGAAATCGGAATTAAATATATAAATAATAATAATATTATAAAAAAGGCTTTAATTTTCAAGTTTCTTTATAAATTACTTTAAAACTTAAAAGTCAAAACAATGAAGTTTAATATTAAAACGAAGAAATTTAATTTAAATGATATAAAGACTTTCGAAGACATTTATAAAGATGTAAAAAATAATTATATTATATTAAGAGATATAAATGACTTAATTTAAAAATAAAAGATAATCGAATTATTAATAAAGTTTAAGAACTTAAACTTAGATTTTATAAATAATAAATTGTCGATTAAAATTACAATATATGAAAAAAAACTATTGAAGTAATAAAAGAGAGAATTTAAGCCAATTTTACTTTTCATTCGAATTATAATTATATTAAAGACTAATAAACCAATAATAAATAAAAACATCGACGAGATTATAAAAAGTCTTAATAAATTATATATTTTATAAACAATTATAAAGCGAGCTTTTTAAAAGAATAAAGTAATAAATATTAATTAAACTTTTATAAACGTGAATTTAAATGAAGACGACGAAGATATTACTTTTAAAGTCAATTATAAAAGCTTTTTAACTTGTAAAAAAGACTGAAAAAACGATGAGATTTATAAGTAATTGTCACGAGCCCGCACGTGATATTAAGTGATTACGGACCGTCAGAAGGGGTTAGCTTGAAACTAGACCTGTAACAGGTCCGTGAAGATATACTCTGGCTTCTTCCCTTCCCCCCTTTCCTCCTTAGCTTTAGATCTTCAATAGAACTACCTCTTGCTCCTTATCATCCGTTACACCAGTTGCAATATACTAGGTAAGAGTGACTACTAAGGGGCTAATAGACTGAGTTCGCTACAGTAATATAAAAATATTTAAATTAAAGACATAAAACTATAAACACTTTATTAATATATAAATCAATATTATAATTATAAGATATTTATTAAAAAAATAATAATTTACGAATTAAACGATGAGAATTATATTTATATTAATTTTTAAAATTTAAACAAATTATTACTTTTAATATAATTTAATAAAGACATTTTACGACGTGATTAAATTATTATACGAGTTATTAATATTAAATATAATTATATATTAAAACGACGAGAATAAATATTATATAAAGAAGTTAAAAGTCGGCTAATAACGTAGAAAAGTAAAAGTAAAAGCATTATTAAAAACTTAAAAGTTTTCAAAGACGAGAATTGCGATATTTTTGATTTATTAAATAAGACTAATATTTTAAAAGAGAAGTATATTTAAATATAGAAAATAATCGTCCGAGAAATAAAAATCGAGTTTATTAAAACTAAATCATTAAAAAGAGTTTCGAAAAAAGACGCTTTTTACGATAAAGATTAAACGCTTTAAAAAAGACTATAATAATAAGCGTTTTATAAAAAGACGAAAACATTTTAAATAAAAATAATTTGATTTTAAAATGATATGAATTCTCGATTATTAAAATTAAAACTGAAAATTAAGTTTAAAAACTGAAAAGTCATTAAAATTCTATAAAGATTAAAATAAAGCCATATAAAGACTTTATCAAAGTTTAATTATATATATAAAAGATTTTTAAATAAGTTATTAAATTAAATTACTTTTTTATTTAATTTTATATTAAAAGAAATGATATTATTTATAAACTTTACTTTTATTAATAAAAGAAATAAATAAAAGAATATAAAAAATAAAGATTATAAAGAGTAAAGTTAAATTAAAAGAGTTTATCGGTTTAAAAGACTTAATATATAGAATTGACGACTTACGAATCGTAAATATCAATCCGTTAATTATTAAAAACTTTTTTAATTACTTAAATTATCATTTATTTATATTTAAAGTCATTATTATTATTATAATAAATAAAAGCAAGCTTATTAATATAAGAGTAATATTCGATATTAAAATAAAAATAAGTTATATTTCTTTTGATATAGTTTTAAAATTCGAGATTTTAATTATTTATAATATTAAAATAACTTTTCGAACGATTATTAAAATTAAGTTTAAATTTGTCGGATTTATAAACAACGTTAATATTATAATTGAGAATACTATTGTCAAGACTCGGTTTTATATTATAAAAAGTCTTAAAATTAAAGTAATCTTTAAATTTTTATTTATATAAAAGATTAAAATTATATTCAAATATTTTAAAGACGAAGAAGACGGACTAGTCTTTATATTACTTTATAACTTAAAAATTAAAGTAATCAAAAGTATTAAAATTAATATAAAGATAAAAAAAGCACGAAAAAGTTATTTATATAAAGTTTAAAATTAATTTGAAATCATCGAAAGCGACAACGAAGATAATTATATTAATAATTCAGAAAACGTTTAATTAACGTAATTAATTATAAGATTATTATTAGTTCTTTACGTATTATAAAAAATAAAGTTATAAAACTTAAAGACAAGTTTTTAAATAAAAGAAAAGACGAAGTATTAAATTATTATAAATTATATTATATCAATTTATCTTTTTATTTTTTAAATTAAAACTCAGATTTTATAAATCTTATAAATATATATTTAAATCTTTTAATAGATTTTAATTTAAAACACTTATTTAATCTCTATTAAAAAAGAATTAAAAGTTATATAATTAATATAACTTATAAAATAAAAGATAAGAAAGTATAATTAATTAATAAAATAAACGAGAAAAAAAAGAAATTTAAAAGACGACGAGATTAATATAACCGATTAAAAGTGAGAAATATAATATAAAAGTAAATCAGAACATATTAATAATATATATTATTTAAATTTTCAAATATTTTAAAATAATTACGACTTATATTAAAGTGAAGAAAAGAATTTAATATCGGTGAATTATAATTAATAAAACGAATACTTTTAAAAAAAGTTCTTATTAATAAAAAAAAAGTCTTTATATTCGAATAATCAAAATATAACCGGATTTATAAAGACATTTCATTACTTATCGTCATTAATATTATCGAATATAAAGCGTAATAAATAACGAACTTTTTATATTTAAAGTTATTATTATTATTAATAATAAAAATATTTAAAGAACGACTTAATAAAATAATATTAAAATACTTTAAAAGACTATATAAGAACTTATAATTTCTAATTAAAAAGAAGACATTAAAGGATTATAAATTGATTAATTCAATTACGTATTTAAATATAATAATGAAATAAAACGTTAATTTATTATCGTTAATTGGCGAATTTATAAAAGAGTTTACGGATTATTATATTATAAGTTTAATTAATTTATATTCTGATTATAATTAAATATTACTTTAATAGTCAAAGTAGTAGTGTTTTAACCCCTGGATCGGGAGGTGTTAAGTCACTGTTTTTAAAGGGTTAAACACTAAAATTAAGCCCTGTACGTCGTCTATCGGCCGTTCCTTGCCTCAACCTCCGACCGCTAGAAAGGTCATAATCCAAAATAGCATTTCCTGTTACCTTTTGAGGACTCACCTACTAGGCAGCCCATATATAAAGGGCCTCGTTCCTATCGACTAGTGAAACTAGTCAGGTGACAATCATGTGACAACTGCCGTCACACTTCGTTTATACTTTAGCGGCAACGGCGACGCAATACGTCTTCTGCAAATCGATCACCGACCTGTGATCATCTGGGTGGTCCAGGGAGCATCATTTTGATGGTTATGACCACTCGTTTGATGTCCACGTTAAGCGAGGGATGTGAGGCCACATTCCTTGGACCAACTATCTGTTTGCACCAATCACTTCCTCGTACCACTGGGTTTATGGTACTAACAATTTAATAGTACTAGTAATTGAATAGCACCAATGACTTCCTGGTACCACTGGGTTTATGGTACTAATAATTTAATAGTACTAGTAATTTAATAGCACCAACAGTTCCTTGCTACCAATGGTTTCATGGCACCAACTGTCACGCAATCACCTCACCACGTGATGCTGAGTCATATGATGAGTCATATGGAACGTCTATTTACGAGTTGCCCAGCGTCGCGCTACGCGCTCCGCTACTAATGTGAGCGAGAATAGAAATTAAAAAGAACACCCTTAGCTCGGAAATTTTACCAATGAGGGTTCTCCAGAGCGGCATTGCTTAACTGAGCATAAGATTGAGCGGATCCAGGGGAGGATTCCCTGTATCAAGTACAGGAAACATGGACTGCTTCCGCCCGAGACTTTTCGTCTTGCCTCTCCCTCAAAATCTGAAAATCCCGCAAACGTGACCAAAATTTCGTTGGGATGCAGTTACGCTTGACATGAAATTCCGTTTGCGAATTTGGCATCTTGTGGACAGAGACCCAGACTTCCGCTCCGCATTTCCCAATCCAATAATTTTCGCCATCTCGAAGCTGCCATTCTTTAACAAGAACTACAAGAGGTACTGTTCCTGAGAGATTGGGACACACTGCTATTGAGAAGAGCGATCCTCCCCCAATCCAGGGTGCCTCGACCGTCCTCCGGCATACGTGATCTGATGTTTCGAGGCAAAGAGACGTTGCGACCGCGAAAGTTGCGGACCATTCTGAGTCCTTTAGTATCTTGAACCAAAGGCGATGTTCGTCGTAACAGAGTTTAACACAGGAGTAAGGGTCCGAGCTATGAGGCCACAGTATTGACAGATTCTTGTCGTTTCGGTCGATTCCTGTATCTTTAAAGAGCTCCAGCAGCTTTTCAAATACGAAATGTATATAACTTGCTTCGGCGTTGTTTAGAGTATCAATCCAATTATCGAAGTCGATTTCTCCTTTAAAGGCGAGTCTTGCTTGCGGCTTCAATTCTTTCCATGCTTCGACGCGAAGTCTATCAATAAAAGAAAGCAGTGGCTCTTGGATCAATGCCCTAAGAGGAACTCTCCTTGTAACTCCTGTACAAAGACTTATTTGGGGCCCCTATAGTGAATTGAACAGGTGTAGATCCTTGAAGCAAGCAAATCGATCAAGCAACTGACTTTTCAGTGTTTTACCTAGCTGCTTATGATAAACAGCACCAACAGAGATATTAGTATATTAGCCGACTTGACCCACTATCGGGATCTCATCGAGATCCCAGGTAGTGGGCTTAACCCCCGTATCTGTTAGGTATGCCTTTGAAAGTTCGCGACTCATGTCTTCCTTGAGAGGACAGAGCTTGTTGATAGTGATGGCTCCAATTAAAATCCTGGTCCTGTAAGCAAATGTCTCGACACCCGGCTTAAAGGTGAGAACATCTGGGCTCCAGTGAAGCTAGCGTTTTCCAATATCTAAATTTCCTCGTGGCGCTATAATTCCTCCTCCAATCCGAAGCCCGTAGAGTCTTTCACCGAAAAGTGCATCAATGTCTGTAATAAAGTAACCCGGTCCCCACGTATCAACAATATCTTCGTATGTCGCAAACAGGTAGTACTTTGGAACATCATCACGTCGAATATGATCGAGATGACTTATTCTAAAAACAAAAACCCTGTCTTCTATCATGGATCCCATGCAGGCAAGCTCCTGAAGGCTTGCGATAATGCAGGTCTGATTCAATAGACTGCCGGCAAGTATTACCTTAGTCAATGAACTATCCAAAAAAAAATGGTTGGTACTCCCCAGTATGGCTCTGAGAATAAAGGGATAGCCCCAAACTTAATACCTGCACTGTGAGTGCAGATATGTGAAGTTTTTATTCAGATGTCGTCGATGACAAAATATGACTTCTGGATGTCGAATAGCGTTTCCAGGATGCCAATCCCTGTCGAGACACTCTTGGAGAGACTTAACTCATTTATTCCATGTTGCGTAAGAGCCGATATATCATTCGCAAAAGCATTTATATCTCGGAAAGTGACTGTATTCATCCTATGACTGGAATCCTGAATAGAGGGTTCTGACTCTCTGAGGACATTGTGAGGATATTATATCTGTCATAGTAAAATCCTCTCTTTGGAGCTCAGACAATGCATAGTTGAGGCCATGTAAAGCGCGATGAAGTTGGCCAACCAATTTTGCTTGTGATGTATTCGGCAATGTTGTGCCCACTTGATCCCGAATAAGTCCATGTGATCTGGGTTGAAAAACCCCCTCACCCTCCGTTATAGAGGGTGTCGATGATTGTAGAAATTGCGAATAATAAGTTGAATCTTTGAATGAAGTCTGGATATACCTATTAGCATGCTTCTCTACTCGTGATGAAAATCTAGATACCGTATCTATTATACTGCTCTCAGCATCAAAAGTGTCTCCTACTTCGGATTCACCACTATCACCGAAAAGAACCCTTGCTTTGGTTCTTGTAAAACTAACAGAACCGTAATTATTTATCTGATTTAGTGAAGGAGGAAACACTCTACCAAGCCCACAACTTCCGGTGACAACTCTTTGCATCGATTCTCGTTCAATTTGAAATGCCGCTGGACGGAAAAATAGACTTTTCCTTGCTTCAGTCGAATTCTGTTTATGCGCGCAACAAACTTGGTGAAAATTAATGATGACTTCGGACGGAGACACCGTAATATCAGGTAAACGGATCCAACGCACAGTCTTCGCCGTTTCAAGAAGTAAAGAAGTCACATCTGCTGCCTCAAAACCTATATCTTTAAGGTCGAGAAGCCAATTGAAGTCTCTTTGAGCCACGCTATTAAAGTAATTAGCGAGCAAATATTTAATAACTGTTTTGTGGCCTCTAGATAAGCTTATATCTAGTAATGCCGGACTATAACTAATAGTAAACATTTTCTTTAAAAGGAGTTCTACTACTATATTATATTCGTTCTTAAATACTTATAATAATAGCGCTCGGCTATTACTAATATTTGCCTTAATATTAGCTCTCTTATTAAGTAGGAGTTTAATAATATTCTCGTATTTGTTTTCAGCGGCCTTTTATAATAGTATTTAACCTTATTAATTCCTTAACTTAAATTTAATACCTTTAGAAAGTAATTACTTAATTATAATATTATATTCGTTTATAATAACTATTAATAATAGCGTTTAATTATTACTAGCCTTTATTTTAATATTAGCTCCTTTATTAAGTAAGAGTTTAATAATATTCTTATATTTATTTTTAATAGCTCTTAATAATAGTATTTAACTTTATTAATCCTTTAACTTAAATTTAATACTCTTAAAAAGTAATTACTTAATTATAATAGCTATTAATAATAGCGTTTTATTATTACTAGCCTTTACTTTAATATTACTTCTTATAATAAAAAGTAATAAAATAACTCTTTTAATTATTTTTAATAACTTATAATAATAAAATTTAACTTTTAATATTTTTTAAGTTAATATTAACTTAACTTTTAATATTTTTTAAGTTAATATTAACTTAACTTATAATAAGTAAAAGTTAAATAACTTCTTTATACTTACTTATAATAGTCTTTAATAATAGTATATATTTCTTTTTACTTATAATTATTACTTTAATTCTTTGTTTTTTAAAAAGTAATTTAATTATTTTAATATACTTATTACTTAAAGTTAAGTATAATATTTTTAATTTACTTTAATTTATAATTATTATATTAGCGCTTTTATTAAGTAGTAACTTAATTACTTTAATATATTTATTATTAAAAGCTAAGTTTAATAGCGTTTATTTCTTATTATATTAATACTTTTATTAACTAATAATTAAATAATATTAAAATACTTATTTATAAAACTTTAATATAATAGCGTTTATTTATAAGTATTAAGTATTATAATATTAGTTTATATATTAAGAAACTATTACTTTTATATTTATTTAAAGTATTTTTATATTATATAATTAATTAATTAAAATTAACTTTATTTTAAATTTTTAAAAAAAAGTCTTTTTTAAACTTTTGTTTATTTATCTTTATTATAATAATATATTAAAGTCTTATTATAATAAGTAGTTTTTTTATATAAGTAATTTATAATAAAACTTACTTAATAACTTAATTTTTAATTTTTAACTTAATTATTAATTTATTTTATTATATTCTTATATATATAATTATATACTTTAAATATTATAATTAAATTCTTAAAAAATAGTTTAAATAGTCTTTAATAATCTTTTTCTAATTAAGAATTCGAAATAAAACTTTATAAAAAGAAACTTAATAAAGTTAATATAATTTAATTAATATATAAATAAACTATATATATTTTATTTATAATATTAATAATATTTATTTTAATTTCTTCTTTTAATTTAAGACTTTAAAATATAAACTTTAAAAGTTAAAATAAATAGCCGTTTAAGTATTTTTATATATTTTCTTTATTAATATAAATTTTTAACTTTAAGCTTTTTTTTAAACTCTATTTTAATACTTAATATTAGTTATAAAATAATAAAGAGATTTATTTTATAATTTACTTAAAGGTTAAAAAGGCTTAATAAGAATCTTTATTAATAGTTATTAGAAATTTAATATTTATTAAATATAATATAATTATTTTATTATTTAATCTTACTTTAAATAAGTATATTATAAGAGTAAATATTATTTATTAAAAAAGCTTATTATTTAATTAAAAGGAATACTACTTTTTTATTTTCTTAGCTTATTATTAAAGACTTTTTTTAAAGAAGTTATAAAATTTAAATCTTATATTTTAACTTATTAAATAATAATAAATATTATAATAAATATTATAATAGATATAAAGATAAAGAAAGTTTTAATAAGTAAGTTTTATAAATAAAAAAGCTTTAAAGTAGTCTTTAATACTTTTAATAAAATATTTTTATACTTATTATTTAAAAACTATATTAATAATTACGATTAAATAAACAGTTATATTAATACTTTTTATAATATTAATAAGATACTTTAACTTTACTTCTTATTTTATTAAAGTTAAAAATATAATTATTTAATTAAAAGAGCTTATTACTTTATAACTACTTATTAAAAAGAATTATATCTTTATTAAACTTATATATATTTATAAAATTAAAGAGAGTAATATTTAAAAAGATTAAAATAAAGTAATATAATTAAAGGTTTTTACTTTTTAATAAGATTATATTTCTTAAATTAACTATTAACTTATTAATAAATATAATATAATTAATTTAATTTCTTCTTATAACTTATTTAAAAGAATATAACCACTTATTAATTAAGTAACCTTAAGTATTTAATAATTTAATAAAAGGCTTATAAACCTTTTAATAAATAATAATTAGCTTATTAAAGATTTTTTTAAGTATAAAATATAAAAGATAAGTTAAAATCTTTATTTAAATTTTCTTATTCTTTTTATTACTTAAAATAACGCGATTTTCTTATAAAGTAAAATTTATATAATTAAAGGAAGAATAAAAACAAAGAGATTAAAAAGATAATAAGTAAAGAATATTACTTATTTTTAATATATATAATTTAGCTTTTATATAATTACTTATAATATTTTTAATTATAACTTAATATTATATTTTTAACTTAAGTTTATAACTTATTTAAAAAGTTTAATATTTTAAAGATTTTATTTATAAAGCTTATATTTTTAAATACTTTTATTAAATTAACTACTTTAAAATATATTAAAATTATTATATTATTTCGTATTTTTTTAATCTTTATTTTCTTTTTTAAAAACGTTAACTCTTACTTAATAATAAATTACTAATAATATATATAACTTTTAAATCTTAAAGACTTTTTAACTTAATATATAAAAGCTATAATCCTTCTTTTAAATAAATTCTTATAACTAGCTATTTAATTATTAATTATTTTCTTTTAAGGTTTCTTATATCTTATATTTAAAGTATAAGCTAGTAGTTTAATTTATAATAAGTTAGATCTTTTATAATTAATATATTTTTTAAGTTATTATATATTTTTTTTATATTTATTTAAATTTCTTTACTTAATCTTATTATTATTAAAGTTTTAATTAATAATATACTTAAGCCTTTTTACTTCTTTTATAATATCTTTTTAATAAGAGTTATACTTATATTAATTAATTTTAATAATTAGTAGCCAAGCTTCTTTTATTTAATTTATAGCCTTTACTTTTATAAATTTAATTAATTAAGTATTTATTATAATTAAATAAATTTATCTTATTATATATTAAATAACTAATAACTATTATATTTAACTTAATAAATTACTATATTATTACTTTTATTTAATTTCTTCCTTTAAAATAAGTATCTTTTATATCTTTTCTTATTATACTTAAAAATTATATATTATAATAACTTATTTTTATATTAAAGTATATTAAATTATTTATAAGGATTATAAATAAAAAGTAATTAATAAACATAATATAAATAAGTTTAAAATCCTTTAATATAACTATACTTATTTTATAATTAATTATAACTATTTAATATATATTAGAATTTTTAATTCTATTAAGTATTATATAAAACTTTTATAAATATTAAACTTCTCTTTTAAAATACTTATATAAGATATAAAATTGGCTTTTAATATATAAATTTAAAGATATATAATTATAATAATAAGATTATATTTAAATTTAAAGTATATTAATAGTTTTATTTTACTCGTTTAATATATTAATAACTAAAGGGCTAAATTTAATATACTTTAAATTTAATAACTTTATTATAATACTTATATTAAATTATAAGCTAAAAGGAAAGAATTTAATATTATAATTAAAAGGACTATTAAGGCTATTTTATTTACTAATAGCGCTTTAATAGCTATAAGAAGTAGAATCTATTTAATAAAACTACTCTTTTTATTATATATAAGCTTTTTATTACTTTACTCCCTTTTTTATTTAAAAGTTATAAATTATAGTTTCTTATATTTAAAAATATATATAATTAAAAACTTTTACTTATTAATAATTTATAATCTAAGTTATAATATCCTTATATTTCTTATAGTTAATATATCTTTTCTTCTTATTTAACTCTAATTTAAATAGCTCTTATAAGATATAACTATTTTTTCAAAGTATTTTTATTAAGTAAACGAGATTTTAAAGTTACTTTATATATTTTAAGCTATATTCAATAATAGTTCTAAAGTAGTATAATAAAGAAATAGGTAGATTTAAAGGAGTAACGTTAATTCGTTTTAAATGGTTAAAGAGTATTACTAACTGCGTCCTAGAGCTATTAGAGTCTGTAGTGTACGATGTTAGACCTCGTGTAAAGTTGCGAGGACATAAAGAGGCGTATCTGTCCCGCGGGTAACTACTTACCTTCTAATGTATCCCATCCTGGGGATTCCAGATAGGGCTTTCAGGAGGCGGTATAGCGTGGTAGGACCTCGTGCTCTAATTTGAAGGGCTAGCTAAAGGCGCTAAGGTCTGCCTCTAACTATTCTCTATTACTAAAAGAGGTTGGCTATAAACGTCTGGGCTTAAACTTAATATTATATAAGTGGAGAGATAAACCCGTATCTTCAAAATCAAGATAAGAAGGACGATATCCTTGAAAAGTGTCTCAAATCGTGTTGTGTTATAATTGGTAGGTTATTGCACCAAGTAGTTCACTTTTTCAACGAATGAGATCGGTTCTACGCGCACAATGTGGGCCTCGTCAGCCCGTCAACGAGCTCGCAGCAGACATGTATTGAGAGGACTTGGAGCGATATGCTTCCATCCTTACTGACCGGCAGATGGGAAATATGGCGTGCTAGAGGGGAGCATCGCTATAAGGAGTGCTACTATACGCTACCATCGTACATCTTCGAGTGTAGGCAGTGTCACATTGACTCTTGTATTGGGTGTAGGAGGAATAGGCTGTGAAAACTGGATTGATTGCTATGGCATTCTCATAAACATAGGGCGTGTGGAAACAGGAAATTGCATCAATTACCTACCGCTTCCAACTTAGAGCAGTACCTACCCTGGCACGAGTGCTACTATTCACAGCTTATGCTGTTAAGTGTAGGGCCATTTTCTCCACCTCATTAAGCCTTATACGGAGTTCAGTGATTATCTCTTGGTATCTTCCCACTTTTGTCCTACCTATATCTAATACCAGACCGATCTCATGTCGTAGCTGCAATTCAGTGGAAGCCTTGAGCTCAAGGCTGTCAGAGCGGATCAATTCTAGGACAGTTGTGATAAGATTTGGCTCTTCCTCGGGGTTTAGACTAGCCCTATCGTTGAACCGACTAAGCGCCGGCGACATGGTGCGTGAGGGGAGACGCCGCAGCTGAGAAGCCATGAGGTTGTTGGCAGATGTGTGGTCTCGGGATTTGGGAGTCGGTAATGACACTGTTCGACTCTGTAGCCTGCCGAAGAAGAGCCGGCCTGGCGTCGAAACTGTGGGTATTCTAGGAACCTTTCTCGCATATTCTGATGGTTAATGCGTATATACAAATGGTTCCTCTGGCGTCATTACAGGACCTCGGTTACCAACTACGTTTCGACCGCGAGAATCGATGTTATCTTTGTTATATATAGTATCTCTAAATACGCTCTTCCTCTTCGCCTTTATGACCGGCGTCTCGAGGAGTTGTGGAGAGGAATCGTGCTCTCGCGAGCCCGAAACGGTAGGATGATTATCGTTGTCTGTCTTTGTCGGAGTTCGAGGAACTAGGAAAAGCTGAGAGGTGTTCAACCATTCTTTCGCTGCAGCTTCGTGTTCTACCCAGAGAAAAAATGAGCACTCTTATTCATCGTTGACTTTGTGACACCTCCAGACTGTATGCTTAAGTTAGCTTTAGCACGGGTTGGGTAATAGAAGGCGGATAACGCACACCTCCTGCCCTTATTAGGGCCACTCTTTGTCGTGAGGCACCTCGCTGCTTGCCCACAGTCGCAGTACCATTTGCCTCTGGTAAATTGCCCACGCCTAAGCATCGATTGCACTAGAGCTTCCTTATCGCCTCCTAGATCCATATTCGTAGACATTGTATAGTCAAGGTCGCTGTCTTACGCGATTTAGAGGGAATAGGTCGTTAAACGTAGTCTTAGAGGAAGAAGATTAAAAGCCGTTCAAGTACAGTGGTCGAGGCTCTAGCTCTCTATTAAGCTGATAGCCTGCGCCTTATTATCCGATGATCCCCTATACTCGGGTAGCAACACTCCTCGATATGCGACAAGGCGTACTCTTTGAGGCGAGGTGCAGGAGCGCTTAATAGCCTAACTATACCCAAATAGCACTAGAGCCCGATTCCACCTTCTTTACATAGGCTCAATATTACACATCTATTCTTCGACATCATAAATAATATAACTATCGACTGTTTAGTCACGATAACGGTTTCTGTTTCCTCAGCTTAAAGCCAGCTATTAGCTTTAACCCCCCACTACACTATAGCCTGCTTGACGCTCGCTTTTCGGACACCGTACATTATGAGGCATTGTCATACGTCTGGGGAGCACGCATAGGAGACCGCCGCGTCTTCTCGTATATTATGAATATATTAACCATCGTATTAGAATCGCGCTTGGTGGAGCATATCAGGCGGAGAATTTCATTAGTTTAGGTCATTAATTTCCATATGTAGCGTTGACCGGTTGGTCATAAGGCAAAGGTTGCCTTACGTATTGATTGGATCCCTTTACACAGCCCCAATCGGTAAGGGGCGCAGCGTGTAGTGGATTGACTAAAACGCGAGCGTCGTCCCGAATCCTTTAAACTTAATTTTTTTAAAAAAAAAATCTACTCGAGTATATTAAGATAAGACGCACATTTTGGATCTTAAGGATGAACTTATACTAGACGTAAATCTTTCGAAATCCGGACAGACTATTATACGAGTTGCTTCCGAAGACTCCCTTGTTTTCGAGATGGAAGTAGAAACTAGCGATACTCTATACAAGTCGAAGCTCGAAGGAACTGAAGATAGAGAGGATAGAGAACTAGAACTATCTAATGAGAGTGGCTAATCTAGTGAGTGTTGTCTCGAGTTGACTCTAACCGATGAAAACTGACCGCAATTCTGTCATGCAGACCTCGACTCAGGCCCAGTTATCCAAACACATGATGCTCACAATGAAAAAGACCCTGTTACCCAAAGTTCCGGGACTGCTAGCAAAGGCAACTTTACTGCCAAAAAAACCCACAGTCAAGAGGAAAACCAGGAATGCAGCTGCAAAGACACTCGACCGGTAAGGGGATCTGTCAATCTGCTTCACGGCAATGGCGACTTATTCAAATTTCCTTTGGCGTATTGTAAAACTTCAAACGGAATCATGGAAATGATCAAGGCGAGTTATGGCTCAAATAAGAGAGCCAAGAAAGACATTCAGGACGGTAAATTCGAAATCTTCTCCTTTGTCTACGTCGATGGATATCGCTATGCAAAGTTCTTGTAACCACAAGATTGGATATCAGCCATCTCGGATCGCGATACTCTCATCGCTCGGCTGGCTTTAGAAGACGATGATAAGCCGTTTGCGCTTACTGGAACTGAGGATAATTCAAAGACTGGAATACAGGATATCAAATATAAAGAACGAGTGAAGTACAAGATTGACTACTGGCTCAGTTCGAAGCGCGGGACTGATAAGCCGGAATTACTTACCACGACCTTTCACGATCATCCTGTTGAACTAATAACAAGTTCTGAAAGTATAAAAGAACAACATGTTTTAGAAGAAATCAAATCGGTCACGTTCCAGTATCGACAGAACCCACCAACGAAAGAACAGATTACTGGAACAGGAATAAAGCTGGACATAAACGACACCATTGGCGGCAAAAAGTTGAAGATTTGCTCTCCGTTTCTACTCAATGCCCTCAGGGCCGTCACCACATACTCGTTTAACGCACCTTCCGGTGACGATACCGACCCTTTCAGAGATAGAATGTTTCCGTATCCTTTCTAAGATTTATTTAACCATATGCGAGAGCTTCAAGAATATAAGAAAAAACCCTCTAAACCCCGAGCAAATCACACAGACGCGTACAATGAGCAAACCGATCGACATATCGATTTATTGATGGAATACTTGTGCAATGAGAATAATATCAACTTAAAATCCCTAGAAGCTTCCTGGGAAAAGAAGGTCCCAACGACAACATTTTCAGGTCTTCTTCTGCTTCTGAAGCCGGGCGCTGATGTCTACGTTCAAGAATACGACCAACTGAATGCGTATGTCATTGATTCAGTATCTGGCGGAGTCGATTATTCCGTTCCGGACAATTAGAGCTGGAAATTAAGCCCCACTATATACTCAATCTATATATGGAACTTGATGTATGATAGTAAAACTATCAAACGGCGGTCGAAGACCATCGACATACCTGTCTTTGATGGTGATCGAGAAATTAGGTCATTACCGTTGTTCCCAACTAAGTTTCAAGACAAGTTCGACGACGGTGCTCGACGGAAGCATTTGGTCGATCGGGGTATCAAATACTTCCAGTACTCAAAGG
>Ga0302221_10000485_pt1 | contig 29328 bp, 3 predicted proteins | sample II_Palsa_E2_1_FD_193517 | JGI IMG/M metagenome (GOLD analysis project Ga0302221, IMG submission 193517) | Peat permafrost microbial communities from Stordalen Mire near Abisko, Sweden - II_Palsa_E2_1 | ecosystem: Environmental > Terrestrial > Soil > Palsa > Peat permafrost | place: Sweden... | reverse complement strand
TATTATTTAATAAAATTATATTATTTAATAAAATTATATTATTTAATAAAATTATATTATTTAATAAAATTATATTATTTAATAAAATTAATTAATATATTATTAATATTAATTTTATTCCGATATTCTTTACTTTTAATATTAATAATAATAATTTTTATTATATTTAATTTTATTATAATAAAATTATTAATATTTAATTTATTTTTAAAATCGTTTTTATATTATAATTTTTTTAATAATTTATTAATTATAAAGTATTTTATTCTTTTAATATATTATACTTTAAAGTTAAATAATTGGATTTATATTAATTAATATATTATTAATACTTTTAAAAGATTTATTATAACTTTATTTAATTATATAATAAATATATTAATATTTATTTTTAAAATAAAATAAATATTATATAATTAAAAGTATAATTTTTATAAATATTTTAAAACTTTTTTATATTCTTGTTTAATAATATTATATTATTATTTTATATAATTTTATAAATTAAATTTAAATTTAAAGATTTTTTTCTTTTTTTTATTATTGAATTATTTTAAAGTTTTACTTTATTTTATTAAATTAATATTTATATTAAATATAATATTATTTTAATTATTTTTAAAATTATAATATAACTTATAAAATAATAATAAATTTATAAGTTTTTTTTTTTAAATCTTTATAACTTTTTTTTATTTTAGTTTTTATTTTTAATTAATATCTTTTTTAAATAAATAATAAATAAACTTAATAATTTAATTATAATTTTAAATTTATATATAATAATATATATAAATATTTATAAATATTTTTACTTTTATTAAATTATTATATTTAATTTAATTATTAATTTTATAAACTTTAATTTTTTTTAGTTTTTGTTTTTTAGTTTTATATATAAAACTAATAATAATTATTTTATTATAATAAAATTAAGATTTAAGTTTAATATAAGCTTTAGCTTTCTTAATATACTTAAAAATATAATTAAGATTTTATAAATATTTATATATATAATAATGAATTTTAAATAACTTAAATTTATTATTATAATTAATATATAATCTTTTAATATTAATATTATTAATAAATAATATAATTACTTTAAGAAATAATTTTTTTAAAATTATTATAATAACTTAAATAAATTAAATAAATAAATTTATAATTTTTTATAAAAGTATTATTATTTTTAAAAAATTAAATAAAATATAAAAAATAATTAAATCTTTACTTTATTTATTTAATATAAGTTAATTATATTTAAAAAAGAAATTAATTAAAGACGTTATTATATAATTTATAAATTCTTTTAAGAATTCATTTATTAAAAAAAAATTAATATTTTATAAAATAACGAAATTTATTTTTATAATAATATTAATAAATTTATACGTTTTTATTAATTTTTTAATAATTAAAAATTATAAGTTTTTATAAAGATTATTATATTTTTTAAATACTTCTTACTTTAAATATTTTTAAAGTATTTTTATTATTATTAAAATTAATACTTTAAGATATAAAAAGTTTAATTCTTATTATATTTTATACTTAATTATTTTAATTATAATTAAAAGACTTATATCTTTATAAATTTTATTAATTTTTTTTTAATTAAATATAAAAATATTTTTATAATTAATTATAAATTTATTAAATATAATTTTTTTATTATCTTATAATTAAATATTAATGTTAAAAACTTTAAGTTATTTAAATATAAATTAAGAACTTTTAAATATTATAATAATCTTTAATAATAAATAATTTTTATATTTCTTAATATATTTTTATTTATATTCTTGAAGTTTTACTTTAATATATTAATTTATAAAATCTTTAAGATTATCTTTTATATTATTATTAATATTTATTAATTAAACTTTCTTTATTTTTAATTTATAAATTATAATAATTTTTAAAAATAATAAAACTTTTTTAAATTTCTTTTAAAAAACTTTAAATATTAATCTTTTTTATTTTTTGATATTTTTTATTTAAAGTTTAATTAATTTTTTTTTTAAAAAAATTATTTATTATTAAATTTTAAAAGTTTTTATTTTATTTTTTATATATTTATTATATTATATTAATTTTTTTTATTCTTTTTTAAAATAATTTATATCGAAATCTCTTTATTTTTTTTTATTCTTTAAATTTTTTAATATTTTTTTTTATTTTTTAAATCTTAAATATTATTAAACTTAAATAAATAAAATCTTTTAAATTTTTTAGCTTAATTTTATTTTCTTTAATATATTTTTTAAATTATATATTAAACTTTATTTTTTTTTTATATTATTATTTATTAAATTATTATTTTTATTTATAATAATAAATTTTTTATAATCTTTAAAACTTATTTATTTTTTTTTCTTTTAACTTTAATATTATTATAATTATATATAAAGCTTTAATTTTAAAGTTTATAAATTTTTTATTTATTGAATTATTTAGCTAATAAGATATTATTATTTATATATAATTAATAAAAAATTATTTAAGCAAGATTTTATTAAATCTTTAAATTAAAAAAAAAATTTTATATAATTAATTTCTTTTTTAATTTCTTTTTTAATTTTTATTACTTTTATAAATTTAGTTTTTTTTTTATTAATTATTATTATAATATAATATTTTATATCGTAGATTATATATTTAACTTTTTTTATAAATTATTTAAAAAAGATATTAATTTTAATTTTAATATTAATTAATCTTATATTTATTTATTTTTTAATAAAGCTTATAAAAATAATTAAAAAATATAAAAATAATATTATAAATTTTAATTTTATTAATTTTTTTTTAAATAAATAAATTTTTTTTTATTAAAGTAAATATAAATATTATAATTAATTTTAATAAACTTAATTTTATATTTTATTAAGTTTAATATATTATTATATATAACGTTCATTATCTTAATTATTTAAATATATAAAATATTTTTTTTTTATTAATAATTAAAAATTATAATTAAATTAAATATATAAAAAATATTTATAATTATTTTTTTATTTTAATTAATTTTAAAGAAAAAAGTTATTTATTTATTTTTTATTATTTATTTAATAGTTTCTTTTAAATTATTATTTAATATTATTTAAGTTTTTATATTTTAATTTAAATTTATTTTTATTTTTTTTATAATATTTATAATTTAATCGGACTCTTTTACTTTATCTTATAATTTTATTTATAAAGCTTATTTCTTTATATATATATATATTTTTTTTTAAAGTTTATTTAATTCTTTTTATTACTTTAGTTTTTTTATTTATAATAATAATATTATTAATAATATTTATAAATATTAATATTAATAAAAATTTATATAAATCCTTTAATTTATTATTATTTAATAAATTAAACTAAAATTAATATTTATTATACTTAAAACTTCTTTTAATAATAATTTTATTATTATTTTATATTATATTTTTACTTTAATTTCTTTATATAATAAAGAATAATATTACTTAATTCTTTTAAATATTTATTACTTTTATTTACTTTTAAATAATTAAATAAATTTCTTTTTTTATTCTTTAAAAGTTTATTAATTTAATATTAATATTATAATTAAATTCTTTACTTTAAATAATAGCTTAAACTTAATTAAATTATTTCCGATCTTTATTAAAAAATAATAATATTATTTTTACTTTTAGCTTTAATAACTTTTAATATTATTAAATTTAAAATTTATAAATATTTTTTTTTTATTAAATATTATATTAATAAATAATTATAAGAATAATAATTTTTATATTTTAAATTTTTTATTTTATTAATAATTTAATTATAATATTTAAAATATTTTTTATTAGTTAATTAAAATCTTATAATGTTTATATTATTTATAAATTTAAAAGAGTTTCTTTAAACTATTCCTTTTTTAATTTATTTTAAGTTTTAATAATTTTTATTTTTATAATTATTATTTTTAAATTTATTATATTTATTATATTTATTTTAAAATTTATTATTATAATCTTTTTTATATTATAAGAATTTATTTTATTAATTAAATCCGTTTAATTAATTATATTTATTTAATTAATTATATTAATTATTAAACGATTATTAAAATAATATTAAAGATTTTATTTTATTAATAATTATTTTCTTTAAATTATTTATAACATTATTAAAAATATCTTAAGTTATTATATAAACTTTTAGCTTTATTATCTTTTTTATTAACTTGTCGATTTTATTAAGTATTAATTATTTAGTTTTAAGAATTCGAGTTAATATTAATATTATTTATTTTTTATATTTTTTAATAAGACTTCTTAAAATCTTAAAGATTAATATAAATAAAAAATAAAATAAAATATATTTTTAATTTTTTTTAAAAAATAAATTATTTATTATTTCGTTAAAATAAACTTGTTTAATTTTAATATAATTTAAATTATTATATTTATTATATCGTTAATATTTTTTATTTATTTTATATATTTTAATTATTATTTTATATATTTTAATTATTATTTTATATATTTTAATATAATTATAAGTTTATATATTAAAAGATTTAAACTTAATATCTTAAAAGATTTTATCTTTAATTATATTATTTAAATCTTTTATAAATTCTTTAATATATTATATTTTATTAAGTTTTTTTTAATTAATTAATATTTTTAAGATTTAATTAAATAGATTTATATAAGCTTTAAAAATTAATTTATTATTCTTTATTTTTTTAATAATTTATTTTAAGAACTTTTAATTAAAATAAAATATTTTTTAATTATTATCTTTATATTCTTTCTTTAAAGCTTTATAAAATTTATTTTTATTATAACTTATCTCGATATACTTTAATATTATAATAATAATATTTTTATATTAAAAATAAATATAATAAATAATTTTTTATTTTTTTATTTTTTTAAATATTTTATAATTATCGTAAAAGTCGTTATATTTTTTTAAGAAAATAAATTTTTTTTTTAAAAAATTAAAGTATTTTTAATTAACTTAAAAATAATAAAAATATATTAGTTATAATAATAATCTTATCTTTAAATATAGTTCTAAAAATAAAAGATTAATTTTTAAATTATAAAGTTATAATATTAAAATTTATTATAATTAATCTTATAATATTTAAGTCTTTCTTTAATTATTCTTTTAAAGACTTTATTAATAAATTAATATTTAATATAAATTAAAGTCTTTATTTCTTAAAAAAAAAATTTAAAGATTTTAAACTCTTTTTCTTTATTTCTCGATTATTTATACTTTACTTTAATTATATTTCGATTTTTTTTCTATTATAATTAAGTTAATATTTTAAATAAAAACTTTTAAAATTATTATTTTTATACTTATTCTTTAAATATTATTATTAATTTATTTTATATTTTTGATTATAAGTTTATTTTATATATTTTATTTTAATTATTTTTATTACTTACTTATTCTTTAATTTTTATAAGTTTATTTTTATTATTTTATTTATTATTTATTATTCTTTTATAATTAAATTTTTTTATTTATTAATTTTTAATTTTTTTTATATTCTTTTATTTTCTTTTAAAGTTTATTCTTAAATACTCTTTATTTTTTTATTTAAAATAAAATACTTTTTTTTTAATCCTTTATTTTTATTCTTTAATTTAAGCTTTTAAGCTTAAATTAATAATTTCTTTATACTTATTTTTAAAATAATAAAAATTAAAGTTAAAATTAATAATATTATTTCGTTATTAAGAATTAATATTTATATTTAACTTATAACTACTTTATATTATTCTTTTATAATTTCTAGTTTTTTCTTTATTTTATATTTCTTTTTTCTCGAATTAACTTTTATTAATATTATTTTTTTATTTAAGATTAAACTTATATTTTATAATTAATCTAATATTATATTATTAAGTCTTTTTAAAAATTAATATAAAATAATAAAATTATATTTTTATTATAATTATAATATATCTTAATAAATATAAAATAAAATAATAAATTTTTTTTTTAAGTATTAAAGATTAAAGTCTTATTTTATAAAAGCTTTAAAAAATTATAAAAATTTTAACTTAATTATATTCGATATTTTTATATCGCTTATTAAAAAATATATAAAAAAAATATATAATAATAAATAAAATCTTATAAAAATAACTTAAAATTATATAATCTTAAAACTATAAAATAATAGTTTAATGTAAATATATAATAATAATAAAAAAGCTTAAAACTAAAAAAGATTAAATTATAATTAATAAATAAAAAAGTATAAAGTTTTTTTATAAGTTATATTAAAGACTAGTTTTTATATTTTAAGCTTTAATAGTCACGTGATACTCTTTATACTATTATAATAAGACTTTCTTAAAACTAATTAAAAACATTAAAAATAAATATAATAAAACACGTCTCTTTATAATATTTAAAAAAAAAATTTAATTATATAAAATAATCTTAAAATTTTTATTTTTATTTTTTATAAATAAAATAATATAATTAATATAAATTAATAAGATATTATAAATATATAATATATTTAATAATAAATATATTTGATAAAAATAATTAATAATTTATTATTATTATTTAATTTTAAATAATTATTTATATTATTTTATTAATATTATTATTAATTTATTTTTATAATTATTAATTAATTCTTTTATATTATTAAATACTTTAATTAATTATTACTCGTTATATTTATTATTTTATCTTAAATACTTAACGAAATATTTTATTTAATTATAATATTTATATCTCGTAATTTTCTAGTTTATAATTTATTTAAGTTTTTAGTTTTATTATTCTTTATTATTTTTATTAATATCTTTAAAGAATTTTTTTTTATAATTAATTTATATAAATTTAATTTTTTTAATATTAGTTTAAAATAAATAATAAAAATAATTAAATAAATCCTTTAATTATTTAATAATTTTAATTTATAAATAAATTTTTTAATATATTAAATAATTTTAAATAATCTTATTTATTATTTTAATAACTTTTTATTTAATTTTTTAAATAAATTATATTTATAATAAAATTTTAAATATATAAAATTATTAATATTTATTATAATTAACTTATACTTAATATTATAATATTTCTTTATAATATTATTTATAAAGTTTATAATAATTTTTATATTTCTTTAATAAAGTTTATAAATTATTTTTAAAAGTTTATTTTTAAAATTATTTATAAAAAAGAATAAATTTATTATTAATTAAAAATTATTAATATACTCGTTTAAAAAGATTTAAATTATTATTATTTATATATTATTTAATATTAATTAAAAAAAATTTATTTATTTATTTATAGTTTTTTGGAATTATTAAAAATAATATATTATAAACTAATTTTAATAATTTGATTTTTTTATTTTAAAGTTTTATTAATTTAAAGATATTATATTATAAATATTAAAAGTTTAATTTTAAGATTTTTAAATAATTTTTATTAAAATTTAAAAATAAATTTTTTATTTTTATTAAAAATAATATTATAAAATATTCTTTATTTTAATAATAATTATATTTTAACGTAAATTTTTATTTAATTTATAATAATATATATTATATATTTAAGGATTAATATTATTTTTTTATTAGTTTTATAAAACTAAATTATTATATAATTAAAAATATTAAAACTCTTAATCTTTTATAAATTAATTATAAGAATAATTAATAAATCTAATATAAAGTTTATTATAATTATATAATATAATATTAATAATATCTTAATAAATTATAACTTATTATAAAGTCGTATTCTCGAAGTTTTATTAAATAAATATATTAAATAATAAAAAATATAAACTTTAAGTTATTTTTTTTAATTATAAAATATAAAAGTTATTTAATTTATAAAATATATATTTTAGACTAAAATAAAATAAATTATAAGTTATACTTATAACTTTATTTATTATTAAGTTTAATATATATAAATAATACTTTTTATTAATAATTTAATAAAATAAACTATTTTTGATTTTAAATATTATTTTATTTTTTTATAATTTTTATAATAACTTTATATTCTTTATATTAAGTAAAAGTATTAAAGATTTATTTTTTTATAATTTTTATAATATAATATTTAAAAGTATTAATACTTTATTAAATTTTAAGTTTTTTTATAATTTAATTAATAATTTTTTTTTAAATTTAAAGTTTATAATAAATTTTATAATAAATATAATATATTTTAATTTATTGTCTTTAAAAATATTTTATTATTTTATAATTAAAAATTAAGAAAGAATATCGAAGACGATATTTAATTAATTAAAGTAATATTTAATATTAAAGTCGAATTATAAAAAAATATATTAAAATATAAATAAGTCTTATATTTATCTTTGATATATTAAAAGTATTAAGGTTTATATAATTATAAATACTTTTTATTATTATATAATTAATAAATATAATAATTAATTAATAACTTAATTAAATTATAAAATATAATTTTTTATAAGTTTATATAAAATATATTATTTCGAGTTTTGTCGAATAATATTATATTTTTATAAAGCTTAATAATTTATTTATAAATATTATTAATTAAATTTAATCTATTAATAACTTTAAGATTATATTCTTTAAAGATATTCTTAATATTAAATAAAATATTATAATCATAAAACTATATTTTGTTAATATATTTAAATTAAGAAATAATATTCTTTTTTATATAAAATAAATAAAGAGTTTTAGTTTCGTTAATATATTTTATAAAGTTTTAAAAACTTATTTTTTTTATATTAATTTATATTTTTATTAAATATTTTTTTTACTTTAAGTAAATTTTTTTAATTTTTTATTTAATTTCGAATAAAATCGTTTTATATTATTATATTAATTTAATGATTTAAATATATCTTAATAAATATAAATAAAGTTAATCTATTATATTAATATACTTTTCGAGAGTTTTAAATATATTTAAGAATTTAATATTTTTAAATATAATAACTCGTTTTTTTATAATAAATATATTTAAAATATTTATAAAATATTTTAATAATTTTATTAATAAGTACTCGATAAAAGACTTCTTTATTAAAAAATATAAATAAAAATTATAAAATAATTAAAATATAATCTTTAAGTAATTAATATAATTAATTATTATATTTAAGAAAATTATAATGTCGTTTATAAAAATTTTTATAAAATAAATATATAAGTATAATTATTTATTTATATATTTTTATATATATTATATTAAATTCCGGAAGTTTATAAAAATAATATTTAATTACTCGAGATTATAATAATTAATTATTATAAAATAATTATAATATTTTTTTATTATTAAAAATTAATAAAAGAATTAATAATTATTAATAATTATTAATAATTAAAATAATTTTTTTTATAAAACTTTAATTAAATCTAATTAAAGTAATATAAAATATAAGTTTAAGATTATAAATTTATTTAAATTTTATAAATTAATTATTAATTAATCTTTAATAATTATAAATATTAATATAATAAAAAAGATTAATTTAATAATAAACTTTATTCGTCTTTGTTTATATAAGTCATTAAAGACTTTATTAATAATTTTCTTATATTTAATATTAATTAAGAATTTCTTAAATATAATTTTTTTTAATTTTATTAATTATTAATTAAAGAAATTTTTATATATTTCTTCTTTAATATATTAATTAATTTATAATTTATTTAATAATTAATAAATTAATTAATTATATTATAAAAGATTTAAATTACTTTAAAGTTAATATTATAAATATATACTTTATTTAAATAAATTATTTTAAGTATATTTTATAATTTATTAATATTAAAGATATATTATTATTTTTTTATTAAATATTTATCTTCGTTATTATTTATTTCTTGTCGTTAATTATTGTTTTTTAATTTATTATTTAAAGATAATTTAATATAAAATACTTATTTTATATTAAATAATTAATTAAGTTTTATTTTAAAAAAAATTATTTTTATAATATTAATATTATTAAATATATTAATAAAGTTTATTTAATTTAAAATAATATATTTTATTCTTTAATATAAAGTTTAAAAATAATATATTATTTAATTTAATAATAACTTATAATCAATAAAGACAAATATCTTTAATTTAAATAAAATAATAATTTTTTTTAATATAAGTATATTTTTATTAATCTTTAAATCTCGTTATAATATTATTATTTTTATTATTAAGTTTTTATATACTTTAATTATTAAGAATAAGTTTTTATAATTAATTATAAATTTAATTATTTAAAAAAATTAATTTCTTAAAAATAAATTAAGTTTTAGTTTTTTTATAATTTAAGTTATAATATATATATTTTTAAAATATTTTTTTTTATTTATTATATTTTAAATAAAAATAAAAAAATTTATTTATTTAATAAATATAAACTAATTAGTTATATCATTAAAAAATATTAATTAAGATTTATTATAAATTATTTTTTTATAATTACTTAACTAGTTTATATTAATAATAAAATAAGTATAACTTATATTAATATATTTTATAATATTTAAAGTATTTAAAATAAATTATAAACCTAATTTTATATATATAAAATTTAAATATTTTTTAGTTTTTTTAAATTTATATAAATATATCTTAATAATCTTAAAATATAAAATTTTTTATAATTTAAATATAATTATTATATTAATTAGTTTTAGTTTTTTATATATATTTATAAAAATATACTTAAATATTTTATTATATTTAAAGTAAATATAAGTTTTAAAAGTTTAAAAGATTACGAAATAATTAATATTATTTAGTTTTTTATTTTTATTATTAAAAAAATTTAAATATAAGAATTTTTTAAATATAATATATTTATTCTCTTAAAGTTTTTTATTATATTTTGTCTTATATTCTTTAAGAATATTAATAAAGTTTATTTTATAATTAATTTTATTATTATATTTATATTTCTTAAATTATTATTTATTATAATCTTATTTAAAGAATTTTTTTTAAAAATAAACTTGATTTTATATTCTTTTTTTATTTGTATAAAATATTATAAAAAAACTTCGAGATTTTAAAGATAATAATAATTTAATTATTTATATATTTTATTTATTATTAATATTATTTAAGTTTTATTATTATTTTTATTATTATTATTACTTAAAGTAAAAAGAATAAAAGTTAAGATTTAAATAATAATTATTATATTTTTATATTTTATAATAATTAATATTTTTTTATAAAGATTTTATTTAATACTTTATTTATTATACTTTAATTATTAATATATTTTATTATATTTTTTGTTTAATTTAAAGTTTTTTTTAATTATTTAAAGATAATTATTTTTTTATTAAGTATTAATATTTATAATTAAAGTTTAAAATTAAGATTATTATAAATATAAATATTATAAATTATTATTAAAGCTTAAGACTTAAATATAAGAAATATTATATTATAAAGAATTTAATAATATACGACAAGGTTATATAGAGGTCACGTGATAGATCCTAATAGATTTATTAATTAAGAAAAAAAATTTAAAGAATTTAAGATTTTTTAAAGATTTAATATAATATTAAAGATTATATAATAAAAAAAATATTTTTAAATAAATAAAAATTTTATATTTAATTTAAATAATATTTTTTATATATTTATAATTATATATTACTTTAAAATATTATTTAATAATATTTATTAAATTTATCGAAATTTTTTATTTAAGACTTTTTTTAACTTTAATATATTAAAGTTTATTTTTATTATAATAAATTATAAGTATTATACTTTAAATATTATATTATAATAATATTAATTTAATATAAATTAATTATATTTATTAAAAGAAATTTAAAAAAAAAAAAATTATATTAAAAAAGAAAATATTAAAACTAAAATTAAATTTTATTTTTAAAGACTTTAAAATTAAATTATTTAATTAATTTAAAGAAAATTAATTTAAACTAAATTTATTTTTAGTTTAATATAAACTTTATATAGTTTTTAATAAATATAAGTTTAAGATAAAAACTTAATAAATTTTATAAATTATTATTATATTATAAAAAAATATTTTTAATTAAATTAGTTTTTTTTTAATTAATTATATAAAATATAAAAATAAATAAAAATAATATATTATAATTATAAAAAAGAATATTATTAAATATTTTTATATTATAAAAGAATTTAATAAAAATATATAATAAATATTTAAAAATATTAAAAAAGAAATAATAATAGAATATAATTTAAAATATTTTAAGTAAAAGAACTTAATAATTATATATATAATAAACTTTTAATAATTTATAATAAAAACTTAATAAAATAAAACGATTTTATAATATTAGTTTTATATTAACTTTAAAGATATAGTTAAAGATAAAATAATTAAGTTTAAAAAACTAAATAATTTATAAGAATTTATTATATTAATAATTAAAATTAATAATTATATATATAAATAAAGTCTTAAAAAATAAAGATAATACTTATAAGAATATAAATAAAAAAAGAATTAAAATAAATATTATTTATTTATAAAACTAAATATTATTATTAAAATATAAAGAAAAAAATATATTTTAAAAAAAAAATATAAAAATAATATAAAAAAAAACTATACTTTAAATATAAATTATTAAAATATATAATAAAGTTTTATTAAAAAAATAAAATATTATAAAAAAAAAATAACTTTATATTATAAGTTAAAATAAAAATTATAACTTATTAGAAATATATATAATTAAATATATAAAGAAATATTTAAAAATTTATAATATATTAAAAAATAATCAATAATATTAATAATAATTATTAAATATTTTAAAAGAATAATTAAAAGAAAAATATATATATATATAAGTTAATAATATTAATAAGTTTAGTAATTAAATTAAATTTAATATAAACGAAAAAGATTTATTAATATTAAAATAATAACTAAAAACTATTTAAAAAATAATATTATTTATATAACTTAAGAAATAATCTTAAATAAAAAAAGTATAAAAAGTAATTTAAAAAAAAGTATTTTTACGAGATAATAATATTAAAGAATAAATATTAATTTTATAAAATAATAAATCGGATATTAGATAAAAGAAATTAAGCGAGACTTTTATTAAAAGACTTAATTAAAAAATATATTAAAAAATAATATTTTAAGATTATTAATAAATTAATTAAAAAGAAATCAAGAATAATTAAATATATATATTATTTATACCGAATTTATAAGTTATACTTAAATAAAAAAAATTATAAAAAAAAAATTTAAAAATTATAAATAAATATATAAAATAATATTTAGTTTTTTCGTAAATATTATTCTTTTAAAATAATTTATAAATTTAAAATTAAATAAATATATCGAGTATATATTATAAACTTATTATTAAAAATATTAAAATAATAAATTAATATATTTTAAGAATATAATAAAATAATAAATATAAAAAAAAAAAATTTATTATTATTATTATTATTATAATTATTAAATAAAATAATTAAGTTAAGATTATAATTAATTTCGGAGTTATAAAAAATTTTATATTATAAAAAATAATAATATATTTAAAATTAGAAACTAAAATTAAATATTACTTTTATAAATTAAAAATAATTAATAAAAAGTTTATTAATAAAAAATTTAAAATAATAAAAATAAAAATAATAAAGATTATACTCGAGATATTTAAAGAATATTTAAAGTATATTATCTTTAATATTATATTTATTAAATAATATAAGATTATTTTAAAAATATTTTAGATTTAATATTATAATTTAAATATTGATTAAAAATTAAAAATATTAATATAAGATAAATATTTTTATAATTATTTATATATATAAGAAGAGAAATTAAAACTAATATTTTTATAAGATTTTGAAGAAGTATATACTATTTCTTAAAAAAGAATAAAATATATATTAAAAAAAAATATAATTTATTTTTAAAATAAATATTAAAAGAATATAATAAATTAATAAAATTATTTAAAGAGAAAATAAGTATTAAGACTTTATCTTAATATAGATAATAAGATTATAAGATATTATTAAAAAAAGAAATTTTTTTTTTTTTATTAATTTATTAAATATCGGAAGTTAACTTTAAGACGTTAAAGAAGTATATCGATAAAAATTTAAAGAAAGAATTTATTTAATTATTGAATTTATTAACAAGGAGTCTAATATTATTTATATTTAAGAAAGATAAAAAAAAAAAATTTTATATTAATTATTAAAAACTAAACGTGATTATTATTAAAGATTATTATATATTATTATTTATAAATAAATTAAAGAATAAATTTAATAAAGTTAAGATATTCATTAAACTAAATTTATATAAAGTATATAATTTTATTTATATAAAAAAAATAAAAAATAAAAAAAAATATTTTATTATAAATATAATTATTTTAAATATTAAATAATATCTTTTAAGTTTATTAATATATTAATAATATATATAAGAATAATTAATGTTATTTTTAAAGAATAATTAATATTATTTTTAAAGAATACTTAAATTAAATATATATTATATATTTAAATAATATTTTAATATATTTTAAAATAATTAAATAATATATAAAAAATATAAAAAAAATATTAATAATTTTATATAAGATATAATTATTTTATAAATAAAAGAAATATATATTTTATTAAAAAAAAAATTTTTTTTAAAGTATATAATTATTTTTAAAAGATTATTTATAAACTTAATAAAGATTAATATAATTTTTGAATAAAAAAAACTAATTAATATAAAGAAAATATAATTTTTTTAAAAATTTATAAATTTTTATTAAAGATTTATTAAAGAATATTTTATTATTATAATATTATTTATAAAATTAATTAAAAAAAATAAGAATTTTAAATAGTCGCTTATAATATAAAGAGTCTTTGATTAATTTAAACAAGAATTCACGCGTATATTTATATTTTTAATATTTAACTTAAAAAAATAAATTATTATAAAAATTAATTTATTAAACTATATCTTTAAAATAATATTAAATTAATAAAACAAGTACGGGAAATAATAACTTATAATATATTACTTTTAAAAACTATTATTAATAAAACTTAATTATAAGATTTATAATAAAAAACTATTAATAATTATAAATATCTTTTAAGAATAAAAAATATATTTAAAAAAATTTAAATATTAAATATAAATTTATATTAATTATAAAAATCTTATTTATTTTATTATAATAAAAAAATTTAATCGATAATAAATATAATAAACTAAAATATTAATTATATATAATTTTTAAGTTTTATATATTAAAGAAGTAAAAAATATTAAAATAAATACTTTAAATAAAAAATTAAAATACTTTATTAATAAAATATATAAATTAAAAATAATATTTAAAAAAAAAACTCGTTAATATATAATATATAATAACTCGCTATAATAATTAATTAGCTAAAAAATATAAAAGAATAAAATAATTAAATAAAAAAATAATATATAATAAATATTATAATAAATATTATAATAAAAAAATAATTAAAAGACTTATAAAAAAATTTTAATTTTAATTTTTATAAGTTATTATTATTTTAAAGACAAGTTTATATATCTTTAAAAAAATAATAAAAAAACTCGTTAAGTATAAGTATAAGTTATTAGTTTATAAATATTAAAAAATATAAAAAATCTTAAAATAAATCTTTAAAATTTATTATTTCTTAAAAATTAAAAAAATTATAAAAAATATAATACGGAATTATAATATTTATATATAAAATAAAATTATAAAATATATTTTATATAATAAAATATAATCTTATAATATATTTTTATAATTTTAAAAGTTTATTATTATAAATTTTATTATTAAATTATTATTATTAAAAAAACTATAAATAAAATATAAGTATAACTTTATCTTAATTATTATAAATAAATTAATTAAATATATATATATATAATATTATATAATAAATTTAATTTAATTAAGAAATTATTATATATTTTACTTTAAATTATTATTATAAATTATAAAGCTTTAAAGAAAATTATCTTAAACTAAAATAAATTATTTATATTTAAATTTTAAATTATATTAATAGTTTTATTTAAGATAAAAAAGAAGTTATTATTAATATTTTATTTATAAAAGAATAAATAAATAAATAAAATTAATTAAATAATAAAAATATACTTATATTATTATATTAATTATTAATAAAATAATTAAGTTAAATTATTATCTTTAATATAATATTCTTATAATAATATAAAATTAAAAATTATAAGTATTATATTATTCTTCGTGAATTATAAATATATTTTAATAGTTTATAAATATATCTTTAATTAATAAAGTATACGTGTAATAAATTATCGCTAAAATCAATAAAATTAAAATATTATATAAAGAATTAATTATAGATATTAAGTTTATTATATAATATATAATAATATATTATAATTAAAAGTATAATATAAGACTTAAGTTTAAAGAAAAAAATAAGATTTATTTATTTAAAAAAAATATTAAAATAAAAAAATTAAGTAATAAACTAAATTATAAAAAATTAAAATTATTTAAAATCGACAAGAAAATTAAGTTTATAAATTATAAACTTAAATTATTAAAAACTATAAAAATATATTTAATATTTTATATATTATTCTTTAAATTAATATTTTTAAATATACTTATTATATTAATTATTAAAGTCTAATAATTAGACTTATAAAAAAAATATAAAGTTAAAGTTATTCTTGATTATTAATATATTCGAGAAAAAATCAAGTATTTAATTAAGTAAGAAGGATATTTATAATCGGAAAATATTTAAGAATTAAAAAAAAATCTTAATTATTTTAAAAAACTTAAAAAATTTTATCGGAAAAACTTAAGTCAAGATTAAAGTTATTTAAATTAAAGATATTCGGGAGATTTAAGATATCGGAAATAAAGATAAAGACTTTATAGTTCCGTGTTTTTTTTTATTAAATTTTTTAATCTTTATTATATTTAATTTATTTAAAAAATAAAGATTATATTATATTATCTTAATCTTTTTATAACGAAGAAATTATTATTATTTTTATAAATAAGTTATACGGATTATAATCTCTTAAGCTTAAACTATAATATATTTTTCTTGTTTTTTTAAAATATTTTTTTAATATTCGATAATTATTTAATTATTTTTTTAAGATATATTTTTATTTTAATTATTAATTAAATTATTATATAAATATTTATAATAAATATATTTAATATAATAAAAAAATAAGTTAGAATTAATAATATATTAATAAATTTTCTTTTATAATAAAAATAAAATAATATTTTAAAGTTATAAGTTTTAATATTATAAACTAATTTAATTCTTTTTTTTATTTTACGTTAAGTTTTAAAGAATATATTAAAAGAAGAAAAAATTATTATTAAGTAATTAATATTTTTTTATTTTATTTATTATAACGAGATATTATTAAGTTAAGAAAGAAATAATATTACGAATTATTATTAAAGTTTAAAGCTCGGGTATAAGAGATATTACGTTATAAAGAATTTAATAATATATAACAAGATTATATAAAGATTATATAATAGATCTTAATAAATTTATTAATTAAAATTTTTTTTAAAAAAGATTTAAGATTTTTTAAAGATTTAATATAATATTAAGAATTATATAATAAGAAAAATATTTTTAAGTAAATAAGAATTTTATATTTAATTTAAATAATATTTTTTATATATTTATAATTATATATTACTTTAAGATATTATTTAATAATATTTATTAAACTTATTAAAATTTTTTATTTAAGATTTTTTTTAACTTTAATATATTAAAGTTTATTTTTATTATAATAGATTATAAGTATTATAATAAAAGAATTATTAATATAATTTTTTTATTTTAATTATTTTTATATATTATATTATAAATATTATATAAACTTAAATATTTTATTTTTTATAAATATTATTTTATATATATTTTTCTTTAAATAATTTTTTAATTATAATAAAGACAAAATTCTTAAAATATTTAATTAAAACTTTTACTTAAAGCTTTATTCTTTTAAAAATAAATTTAAATATTAATTATATTATTTTCTTGATTTCTTTTATATATTAATATTATATTATATTTTTTAAATAAAATTATAAATTATCTTAAATAATAATTTCTTAATCTTATAATAAATTAAACTTAAAAGAATTAATAAATAAATATATATTTTATTATATTATAATCTTTTTTTAATATTTATAATTTTTTTTTTATATTTTTAAATTTAAAGAAATTAATATTTTTTAAAAATTATTATATTAATATATTATTTATATTTATTTAATTTATCTTAAATCTTAAATTAAAGTTTAATTTTTTTTTTTTTTATTTATATTTATTTTTAAAGTTATTATTATTCTTAAAGTTATTTTTATTATTTCTTTTAAAATTAATTTATTATTCTCGATAATAATAATCTTTTTTATTTAATATTTAATTAATAAATATCAAGATCTTTATTATTATCTTTAAAGATATTATTAATTATTTATAATTATTATTATTAATAAATTATTTATTATTTAATTATAAGTTAAATATTTTATTTTATTATTATATCTCTTTTATATATTTATTTATAAATATAAATCCTTATCGATTATTAAAAATAATTAAGTTTAAAAAATATTTATTATTATATATATTAAATTTTTTTATTATAATATTTAATTTTATTTTATTGATTACTTAATTATTTAAAAAGAATTCAAGAAAGATTATACTTAATTTAATAATAAGATTTATAAAAAAAGATTAATTATATTAATCTTTTAATATATATTAAAAAACTTAAATTAAATATTAAATAATAACTTTATTGATTAAGTCATTAACGATAATTATTTTTTTAATATATTTATATTAAGTAACTTTAAAATTATAAAATTAATATATAAGTTTAATATAATCCAATAATAATTATTATTAAATAATTAATTCTAATAATAAAACAAGAGTCGATTTAAAAATTAATAATAATTTTTGATTTTTATCAAAACTCGTTAAGATTAAATAAGTGAAAATTTTTAAATCTATCGGGAATTTTTAAGTCAAGTTATTTAAATAAATAAATAAATAATTATTATTATTTATTATAAAAAATAATAAGATATTATTATAAAAGCTTAATTTATAACTAATATTAAATATAAGGATTATATAATATTTAGTTATATTAAATAACGTTAAGACTTATATAATACTATAATATATAATAATATTTTTATAAAAATAAATTTAAAATATATATTAATATTATAATTTTTATTAAACGTTTTTTAAAAAAAAAAAATATAAATAAATATTTTTTAATATATTTAAAAATATTTAAATTAAAAATAATTTTATTATTAAATTAATTATTTTTATTAATATTAATTTATAAAATATTAATTTTTTTTAAATTTATATTAATAATAATTTTTATAAATAATATTTTATATAAAAATTATAAATAAAATAATAAAAATATATATAAAGAATATAAAATATAATAAAAATAATAATAATTTCGAAAATAAATATATTATTTTTAAAGATATTTATTAATAAATAAATTTTTCTTAAAAATAATATATAAAAGTCTTTTTTATTATATTTAAAAGATTAATTTAAAATTATTATTATAATAATTAATTATTAAAATTATTTTATTTTAAAGTTTATAAAAAGTTTTAAAGTTTTTTTTAAATTATTTAAATATTTATATATTAATTTTAATAAATAAAATTTAATTATTTTAAATATAATTATAATTAAATATTTTAATAAATTAATAAAAAAAATTATATAATTATTAAATAAATTTTAATTATTAATTATAATTTATAAAAAAAATATTAAATTAATATTATTATTTAATTTATAATAATTATAATTATTAATTTAAAAATTAATTATATAATTTTTTATTTTTTTATAAAAATTATAATAAATTTTTAAATATTAATAAATTATATAATAATTATAATTATAATTAAGAATTTTAAATTATATTTTATTTATAAAAAATCTAATTATTATTTATTTTTAAATAAAATATTTAAAGATTATTTTATTATATATTTTTTTTTTTAAAAAAAAAATATATATTTATTAATAAAAGATATTAATTTTTTAATAATTAAAAAAATAATGTTTTTATAAACGAAATAATATAAATCTTTTATTTAAGATTATTAAATACTTTTAAATTAATAAAAATACTTTATTTTGAAAAAAAATTTAAAATTTATATTTTTAATTAAAGTATTAGTCTTTAATAAATCACGTAATATTCGCTTAATTAAAATTATAGTCTCGAACTAAGTTTATTTAAAGAATTTAAAATCACGTACTTAGCTTTATTATTAAAAAATTATAATTTTTTAAAAATTTAAAACTAATATTAAAATTTTAAAGTATTATTATAATAACGTTATTATATATAACAAGAACAATAAAATTATAATTTTTATTATTTATTTAAGACTTAAAATATTACTTTAATTAATTATAATATTAAAATTTCGTTTAATTAATAATTTAAACTTAATTAATAAATTATTAAAAAAAAATTTAAACGTGATTCGAGCTATTATTTATAATAATTTAATTTTTTAAAAAATAGGTATAAAAAATAAATACGAAAAGAGAGTTATATAAATATAGCGACTTTAAATTTAAAGCTATAAAGTAAAGAAGTATTATCGAAATAAAAAATAAAGATATATAATTCTTTATATTTTTAAAATAAATTTTTTTTAAAAAAAATTAATAATAATAATAATAATTTAAATAATAATAATTTAAATAATAATAATTTAAATAATAATAATTTAAATAATAATAATTTAAATAATAATAATTTAAATAATAATAATTTAAATAATAATAATTTAAATAATAATTTATATAATTAAAATAATAATTTAAATTTAATAATTTAAAATAATAATTAAAATAATAATTTAAATAATTAAAATAATAATAATAATAATTAAAATAATAATTTAAATTATAATTAAAATAATAAATAATAAATAATTATTAAAATATTATATAATTATTATTTTAATTTTTTAATATTAATATTTTTTAAATATAAATTAAAAATTATATTAATAAATTTTACGTATTTTTATTTATAAATATATTTAAAAAAAAATTTTTTAAATAAAATAAAATTAAATTTTAATAATTATTTTTTAAATTATTTTAAATATTTTTTTAATTTCTTTAAAAAAATTTTTAATTTCTTTAAAAATTTTTTAATTTCTTTAAAATTTTTTAATTTCTTTAAAATTTTTTTTTAAATTAATATATTAATTAAATATTATATAATTATTATTTAAAGTTTTAAGTTATTAACTATAAGTTTAATCACGTGTTATTATTATTTTTAATATTTAATAATATAAATAAATAAATAAAGATTTTAATATTTAAAACTTTTATGATTAATAAATAAATCTCACGTGACTTCGCTTAAGTAATTATATTTAAAAATATTTTTTATAAATTATAAATTATAAATTTATTTAAATATATAAATATAAATAAATTTTTTATTATATAATAATAAACTTTAAAAAGTAATAAATAACGAAAATAAAAAATATAAAAATATAAAAAATAAATATTTTTAAAAAATAATATTAAATTTAAAGTTTATTAATAAAAGTTTTTTTTTTATATTTATATAATATTAAAAATAATATAAGTTTTTTAAAATTAATATTTATTATAATATTATATAAATTTTAATATTATTTAATATAATTAAATATTAAATAATTATAATAATAATTTAATAATATTATAATATAAAATTATTATATAAATATTATTTTTAAATAATCTTTTTATAATAATATAAATATATTATTTTTATAATTATTAGTTTATCGATAACGTATAATAGTTATTATATAAATATAAGAATATTAATTATATAAAATAATAATTAATTAAAGAAAAGAATAAGGATATAATAACGAAGTATCGTTATACCCGAATCTTGACTAAGTTATACTTAATCTAGTAACTATATACAAGTGCCGAAGTATGCCCGCTCGACACGTGACCGGCATAACTATAATACTATAATTGTATTAATATTAAAACTACTTTAAAAATAACTTAAAAATAATATTTTTATTAAATCGAATATTAATTTCTTAAAGGAGTTTAGCTTATTCTTCCCGTCTATTTAATATATTTATATATTTATAAAAATCCTCTTTATTAAATATAATAAAATTATTCTTAATATAATATTTTTTTTTTACTTATATATTCGTTATTCCCGTTTAATTTATTCTTTCACGTCTAATTATAATATATTTATATTTAATAATTATATTAAAATACTCGAAGATTTTATTTTTATTATAAAGTTAATAAAATTTAAATTTTTTTAATTTATTTAATCTTTATAATTTTATATTATTTATAAGCTTAACGAAGATATATAATATCGATTATAAATTTTTTTTTTATATAGTTCTTAACTTAACGAAATATTTATAAAGTAATTTTAAATCCGTATAAACGATTAATAATAGTTTAATTCTAAGTATTTTATTGACTATAACTTTAATTAATACTCTTATATTAAAACTATAAATTATTTTATAAAACTTAAACGTTAATATATTCTTAATAATATATTTATATTTCGTGAAGGATTAATAAAAGATATTTATTTATTTAATGTCGTTAGCTAATATAAAAATATATTTAATTTATAAAAAGAAGTCTTTATTATTAATAAATAATATATTAATAAAAATAAAAAAATATAATAATTTTTTTTTAAGTTTAATAAAGTATAATCCTTTAATAGTGTTTTTGATTTATTATTAAATATACTTATTAAGCTTCTTAACGTTATTTTTAATAAATTTAATAACTTAAATAATGATTAATAAGTCGTATATTATTTTAAGTTAATAAACGAATGAAATATATATTTTTTTAATATATTAAATAATATATTAGTCTTTAATATTAAAGTTTTAATATATAATACTTTTATTATTAATTATTATTATATTTTTATTATTAATGATTTTAAGATTTTTATATTATTATATTTATATAAATATAATTATAATATTATTAGTTTTAATAATTTCTTTATTAAACTTAAGATTATAAATAAAAGTAAAATATTTATATTCCTTTATTATAAACTTTATCTTTTTTAAGCTTATTTATTCTTTTTTAACAAAATTATTATCTTTAATAAAAAGAATATTATTAGTTTATAAATTAATAATATTAAAGAGTTTATTATTATAAAAAAAATAAAGATTATAAATTAATTATTTTATAATTAATTTATTAAAATAATAAGAATAATAAGTCTTGAATTAATGATTCTTAACTTTAAAGATATTATATAATAACTTAATAATTTTTAAGATTAAGTCGTTTATTAAATTTAATTATTTTATAAGTTTTTAAAGTAAGTTAATATAAAAGTCGTGATTTAGTATAATTGTCGATTATATATAAACTTATAAAATATTTTATAAATATAGTCTTATTGTTTTAATAATTATAATAATAATATTAAAAATAATTTATTAATTAATCTATTATATTATAAGTAATTAAATTAATATAATATATTTAAAATTATTATTATATATTTAAATAATTAATCTCGACTTCTTAAGTTTATTTTTAAAGCTTTTATACTTAACTTTATTTATAAATTTAAAGTTAAAAATATATACTTTATTAAAGACGTTAGTTTTAAAAATAATAATAAAGATGTCTTTTTTAAAGAATTCGGTAATTTTAGTTTAATGAAATATTTTATAATTAATATTATTTTATAAGAATAATATAATATCGGTATATTTATATAAGTAGTCTTTATTATATTTTATTATAAATAAAGTCTTTATAATAATAAAGTCTTTATCTTTAAGATTTTAGTTATTTTAATTTAATAAATTTAATAAATTAATTTTAATTATAGATTTATTTAATATATAAAATAATTTTATTAATATTAAATAAAATATTATATTATTATATAAAAGTAATAATATATAATTCTTTTTATTAATAATTATAAACTTATATAATTCTTTTTAATTATTTAATTAATTAATATTATTCTTATATTAAACTAAAATATTTAAATTAATTATTAAATTATAAATTTTAATTATATTAAGTTTATTTTATGTTTTTAAAGTATTAGCGACTAATCTCTTAATTTATAATTTTTAAATTTTTATCGTAATTTTTTTTAAAACTATAAAATATTATATAATAATTAATAAAGAAGTATTATATTTAATTATTTAAAATAAAATATTATAAACTAATAATATAAACATTAAGTTATTAAGTTTTATAATATCGTTAATAGCTTTAAAGATTATTTAAAGTATTATATTTTTATTAATATTTTAGATTTCGGTCGAAATAATATTATAAGTTTATTAAATTAAGTTATAATAATATTTTATAATTTTAATTAAATTATAAGTTTTTATAAAAATAATTTTAACTTTAATATTTATAATATTTATATATTAAATAAATTCTTTACTCGTGAATTACTTTTTAGTATTTATTATAAATTAATTTAAAGATCTTAAATATATATTAATTTAATATTTTTATAAAGTATTTTATATATACGTAATATTAATATTCTAAAGTTATTAATTAACTTAATATTATATACCTTTATCGATTATATAAAGTATAAGTTTTTTTATAATATAAAAAATATTAATAATAATAAAATAATTAAAATTAATGTCGTCTTATAAATTAAACTTAAATTAGTTAAGTACTTTTTTATACTTTTAATAATATTTATAATATTTTATTAAATATTTAAATATATTATAATCGATATTATAATTTATATATTTAAATATATTTTTTAATCGACTTATAAATAAATGACTAAAATAATAATAAAGACATTATAATTTTATACTTATAAAGAAATAAGGATTATAAGTAAAGAATTCTATAATATAACTTTAAAGAATTATATTTTAAAATAAAAAAGAATAACTAAAATATTATATTATTAAAAATTTTTTAATAAGAATAATAATTTAATTAATAAAGTTATTAAAGTAAATATTTAATTTATTTATATTTATTAAGTTAAGTAAGAATAATATTTTTATAAATATAATATAAAATTTTATTTTATTAATTAAAGTATTTACTTTTATAAAATTAATAAAAAAAATTAAGCTAATATTAAATTATATTATTATTTATCTTTTAATAATTTTATCGAATATAATATTTTTATTAATATATTATAAAGTTTAGAATTACTTAAGTTTAATAATTAAATACTTTAAAGTATTAATATTAATTATAATTTTATAAAAGTAATAAGAATTATATTTAAATATATTCTTTATTATAAAGATATAAATATCTTTAATATATAATTTATTAAAGATTAATATAAAGTTATATTTTATTAATTAATAAATAAGTAAAATAAAATTAAAGTTATTTATAAAAATATTCGTTATTTTTATTAATATAATAAAAGTAGTTTAAAATAATAAATTTATAATTAACGTAAAATAAGTCTTATTAATCCCGTTAATATCGTTAATATTCGCTAATAAAATAATAAAGATATTAATTATTTTATCGAAATTATCTTTATTTTTATTATTTTTATTATTTTTATTTAATTTATTTTTGATATCCGTTATATATTATTAATAAACTATATTAAAGTTCTTGTCGAAATTATAAGACTTATTAATATTTTTAAATTTATAAAAGTTTTTAGCTTTAAAATAAGTCTTTTCTTTTATTTATTTCTTAAGATTATAATTCTAAGAATAATAACTTAATTTCTTATAAATAAAGTATAATTTTATAAAACTAAAATAAGCACGTGATATAGAATTATTATAAAGTTTAAAGAAGTTTTTAAAGTTATTATAATTTTCGTGATTATAATTATTATTATATTATTAATTCTTATTTTAATGATTATAATAATTATTATTTAAATAATATTTCTTGTTAATAAAATAAATTTTAATATCGTTTAATTATTATTTTTTCTTATAAGTAATTATCGATAATTATAACTTATTTATAAATTAATTAAGTTTTTAAAAAAAATTAATTATAATTAATCGATAAGTTAAATATTTTTAATAAATTATGACTATTTTATTAATATAAAATATAAGCGTGTATAAGTCAAGTAAAAGTCTAAATTATAGTTTTATTAAATTATTAAATAATTAATATATAATTTTTTAAATTAATTTATTTAAATACTTTATTATTATTAATTTTAAAATAAAGTTATTTTATTTATTAAAATTAGCTTAGTAATATTTAAGACTTTAAAAATAAATTCTTATATTATTATAAATATTATCGAATAATAATTAAAATAATATATTATTATAATAATATATTTTAATTAATTCTTTAAATATATATAAGAATATCTTTATATATATTTCTTTTAATAAATCAAATTATTAATATATATTATAAAATATTAATAATTTATAATCGAAGTGATTATTTATTTTATTATATTTTATATTATTATTATAATTTTTATTTATTTTTAAAATTAGTTTTATATTTTATATTAATTAAAGACCGGGTATAAGTTTAAGAATAAATTATCTTTAATATAAAAAAAACGAGAGTATTCCGGAAGGTGTTAAGGATAATAAATATTAAAATAATAATAGTCTTGTGTATAGCGGAGTAAGTAATATTGGAAAAATAAATTATTAAAGAACATGAGATTGGAATTCGACTTACGGTAGCAAGAGAAGTATTGATTAAACTAATAATATTAATAGTAAAGGAATAATGCTTGTTTTATTATAATCGTATTTATTAAATATTAGGAATATTAAAGTTATTGATTTATTTAAGAGGTTATAATGTATAAGACTTAATTTAACGATTTCGGTATTATTTTATTATATTATATCTTCTTGTTCTAATACTTTAAATAATATTTCTATAATTATATTCTTTAATAATTTAGTTATATTTTTAATATAAATATTATTATAATATAAATAAGCCTTAAATACTTAAAGGTCTTTTATTTAATAATTATTCTTAAAGATTTTAATAATAAAATTCTTAAAATCTTTACGAAATAATTTTTAAAAGTTATAATTTATTATTTTATTCTTATTATATTTATATAATTTTATTAAAAGATATTTTAAAAACTAATCTTTTAATATTATTTCTTTATTTATTTTATACTTTTATCTTTTAATTTAATTATTTTAATTTATATTTATATTAAATTATAATATTTTTAAAAAATATAAGCTTAAAATTAAATATATTTAATTATTAATTAAGAATATTAATTTATAAATAATAAACTTATATAATAAATTAATAAGTCTTTTAATTATTATAAAAAAACTTTTTATTCTTAAGTATTTATAATATAAATATAATTTAAAATATTTTTATTTATTTTATAGCTTATAAAATTATTATAATATTGTTTTAAATAATTATTAATAAAAGGAAAAAAAGGAGAATAGATTAAAAGACTTAATTTATATATAATTTTATAAGCGGAAATCTTATAATATTATTTATAATATTTCCGAAAGTAATTTTTGTCTTTTAAACGAGATTTATTAATAGAAAAAAAAGGGATAAAGCAAAGAAATTATTAATATATAATATTTATAATCTTTTCGACTAAAAAGTATTATAAGACTTTTTTAAATAATTATTAATAAAGAAGAAAAGGAAAGAATAAAGTAAAAAAATTAATTTATATATAGTTTTATTAATAGCGTTTTAAGATTAAGTTTTTAATATTTTAGTAACTATTTCTAGTTTTTAAATAAAACGATTTTTTTATTTCTTATTTATATTTATTTCTTTAAATAAAGAGTTCTTGTTCTTATTCTTGTCTTAATAAGATTAATTAATTAAGTTAATAGTCTTTATAATTAAATTATAAAAATATAAAAATTTTATAATCTTTAAGTTAAAAGAGAAAGAGAAGAAAGAAAGAGGAAAAAGGACTTTAAATATTTTAAAAAAGATTAATTTATAAGATATAGACTTCGGATAATTTTTTAAATATAATATTTTTTATTTATAGTTCTTTAAATATAATCTATTATTTATTGCCGGACTTATAATCTTTTTTTTAAACGGAATATTATTATCGATAAAGAGGAAAAAAAAAAGAATAAAGAAATTAAAAAAAATATAACTATAGTTAATATTTTATTTATTAAATATTTTTTATAAAAGTTTAAAGTTTAAAGTTTAAAGTAAAGAAAAAATATTATAAGTATTTAACTTTATAGAAAAAAAAAAATTTATATATTTAAAAAAATAAAAGAATTTAAAAAAGAAGAAGATTTAAAGAAGTCGTTATAAAAAAAAAAGTTTTATAAAAAAAATAATAAATAATTAAATATTAATAAAGATAATTTTATAATAAGTTATTTAATACTTTCGATATATTATTATATTTAGCAAGAATATAATATTTAATTATATAAGTTATTTAATATTTTTATATAATTATTTTTATATTAATTTTTCTTTTTAATATAAAATAATATTATTTACTATAAGTTATTAAATACTTTTAGTTCTTAGTTAATTCTTCTTTGATTTATATATATAAACTAATTAATATTAATTTATTAATAATATATAATAATCGTTATATAAGTATAAAAATATTAATTATATAAAATAGTAATTAATTAAAGAGAAAAATAAAAATATAATAATAAAGTATTATTATATTTAAATCTTGATTAAACTATACTTAATCTAATAATTATATATAAGTGTTAAAGTATACTTGCTTAATATATAACTAATATAATTATAATATTATAATTATATTAATAATAATAAATAATAATAATATTTAATTATTTATAATATAATTAATTTAAAAATCTTTAATATTTTTATAATAAAAATAAAATCGAATAAAGTTTAATAATAAGTTTATTTATATTATAAAATTTTATTATTTTAAAATAATAAAATATTTTTTTATTAAATATATAACTTTAATTAATAATAATATTAATAAATTTATTTTCGAATATTTTATATTAATAATAAAAAAATAATTTAAATATTATTTTTATTTTATATTAATTAATAAGTTTATAATATCTTTATTAAATTATTAATAAATTAATTTTTAATATTATAATAAAAAAACTTATTTTTTAAATAAATTATTAT
>Ga0302221_10000482_pt1 | contig 29340 bp, 4 predicted proteins | sample II_Palsa_E2_1_FD_193517 | JGI IMG/M metagenome (GOLD analysis project Ga0302221, IMG submission 193517) | Peat permafrost microbial communities from Stordalen Mire near Abisko, Sweden - II_Palsa_E2_1 | ecosystem: Environmental > Terrestrial > Soil > Palsa > Peat permafrost | place: Sweden... | reverse complement strand
TATTTAATGGCAAATTGAGAATTCGACTAGAGGATTATAATTTATAGACCTCGAAAAGGAATTACTTTAGCTTCTTGTATTTACCAATATATCCTTTGCTAATAATAAAGATCTTTTATTACAAATCGGGAGTGTCTTTATACTTGCAAATAGAAAGGGGGATACTAATATCCTTTACTAGTCTTCGATCAAGTGCAAAAGGGTTACTAGGAGCGTATTAGCCTCCGAGCTTTACGCAATAGCACATAGATTCGATATTAGAGCCTCTATTAAGTTTACACTTGACAAAGTGCTATGAATCGACTTACTATTAGTCCTTTGTACAGATTCGAAATCATTATACAAATGCTAAGTTAAATTGGGTATTACGCAAGAAAAACGATTAATAATCGACGTTATGTGCTTATAGCAAGCCTACAAACAAAGAGAGATTGCCCAAGTGAAATTGTTGGTAGAATTGATAGTCATGTGCAGGGCACTAGGCCTAATGCGGTTAGCGCATTTCAGCAGAGTATATCCTCTGCTTGCACCACGAATATAATCGACATCTTTCACCTACTACGCAACTAGCATACCACGTTTTGAATACGTGTCGTGCTACGCGTTACAGGTAAACCGACACTAATCAGTTTGCATTCAAATTAGAAGGAAATAGGAAAGCGCGTTAAAGAGCCTCTTAAAGGCTATCTTAACGAGTACTACTTTCTCTTACTTACGTCGGCGGTCAAAAGTACATTAATAGATTGCGTTTACTAGTAAGGCTCCTTATTAGTCACTACTTTTATTAATAGGTGCTAGACTTTCGAGTTATGCCCTGCCTTTCCCTCTTCTTTTTATAGCTTTTTAATAAGTTAAAACCTTTAATATACTACTATATAAAAGAATTAAAAACCTCTATAAACCCCCCTCCCTCGATAAACTATTACGAATTTACTAGATCTTACAAACTTACCGAATACCCTAAGATTTAATAGACACTAAGATATTTACGACTTACGGGAGCTTATATAGCTTATACCCTTTTCGCCCCTTGCGCGCTATGCAAGTAAGCTTGCCCTTAAAGGCGCAAAACTTAAAATAATAGAAGAAGATAAGGTCCGACTAGAGGATATTGAAAAGTATAAGGATAGTATTAACCTTTTATAGTCGAATGGAACGCAAATTTACACATTTATAAAAGTTAAACGACACAACTAAGTTAAGTATAAGATAATCGATAATAATTTGTAAGAGAGCTTCTAAGAGGACTTCGCGCACTTTTTAGTCGATAATTTTGCTAAAGTTAATAAGGATGCTTTAAAGAAGTTTAGGAAACTGCTTCGCTATAGTAGTGTCTATATCTTAAAAGGTTAAGGAATTAATTATATAATTATTAACTCCTTATATGATGTTTTAAAGGAAAAGGAAATGCATATATAGTTAATAGCAAATATTAAAGAATATAAATCCGACTTACGAGCAAGATTAGCTCTTATATTTGTCTTAGTTACTACTAATAGACTAGTATAATTTAATACTCTTACACTTAGAGTACTACCTTATAACCCTAGATTTATAATAAGAATAAATATTATTCCGGAACTTATAAACCCTTAAAACGACTAAGCAATATTAGCTATTAAGCTAATTAGTAAAGTAGCACGGTAATATAAAGACAATATAAGGTACAATAGTACTAGAAGCTTCGACTATAAATTGTAAGTGTTTTAGGACATTTGCAATAGGGTTAGTTTTTTATAAGAAGATATTATAAAAGCATTCCCGATTATGTTAATTAATATAGTATAAGAAGTTTACTATAATTAGAACCTTATTAATCGAGCTTACTCTAATGCATATAACGACATTAAGAACTACTTTGAAACACTAGCTACCTAAAATGCACGAATAGTCGAATGAAATAGCATTATACTTTGTTTTATTTTTGCTAAGAATCTTAGGAAGACACTAACTAAGGCCCTTTAACTGCTTTTTAGCAAATTACAAATACTACATTACTCACTTGCACTAGAATTATATACTAATAGCTTCTTATATAACAAGATTATTATTGTATGTGCTAAAAGCCTAGCATGCTTTATTACTCTTGTCAATTTATCCCTTAAACTTGGAGCACTTATAAATAGCCTTACATCGAATGTAATGCTTTACTAAGCTTAATATCCTATAGAATTATTTTATAAGGACAGCGAAGGAAGTGCTAGCATTAATTTAACGGATCGATTATTTTATAAGAATAACAATTATAGTTAATATAGCAATTCTTATCAAAACCACATTCCTTACTAGGGCTATAAGAACAATTACAATAATAACTATAATCTGCAAAAATGCCTTAAGCGCTATAACTGCCTTTTACAATTCTAGGATTGTCGTTAACGCCGTATACTTGGTTTATATTAGGTTTATAGTCGAATTAGCTGTTATTCTTAGAAATATACACTTGAGGAACAAGAACGTGAAAAGGATAACTTTAAATACTTATATTATAATAAATTTTCGAAGAGAATAACAAACAAGGACTTCGATAGAGCATACAAGTAACATTTTACTAAATATAAAGGAGAGGACAATAATTTAAGTGCCGCATTCGATAACTTCCTCATTTAAGACGACAAGGATAATAATAATTTTAATATACTACTTAAAGGAAAGGCAAAAGTCGAATTTATAGCCTTTAATAGAGATGTCCTTATTAAAACCTCTAAAAACCTTACTATAAAACTATATAACTGTTCCTTTCTATATTATATAACTAAATAAGGTCTTAGATATACGGATAAGGATATAGTAAATACCTTTACAAATAAGGCCACTTTAAGATATGATTTTAACTAATTTTTCGGTGTTTATGTCGATATAAGAGCATTAACATATTTTACTAGCAAATACAAACAATTTTAAGCCCTCTAGTCCTTTAATAATACTATATAACTTAACACTTCTATAAAGGGTAATATTATAGCCACATTTAAAAAGGGTTTTACATTATCTATAAGATTTGTGAAGCTTTAGCTTCTAATTAGTGCAATAACCTTTTATATTATAGATGCAAAGATCCCTTTTTTGCTTTGCTTTAAGGATATAAATCGTCTTAAAGTATATATTAATAACCTTAAGAATGCTATAATCCTAAAGATAAGTAAACGCGTACTAATAATACGTCATTTTGGCTATATCTTCCTCTTATAAGACAGCTTACTTTAGCAATTCTTTGTTAATTTATTCGATTGCAATTTATATTATTTAACTTATATAAAATTACAACAATTACATTATCGTTTTAGCCATCCCTCTATTAATAAGCTACAACGAGTCCTCGAACGAGCTAGGCATAAAGTTAAAAAGGATGCTATTAAACACCTTACTAAGTTTTGCAAGTAATGCTAAAAGTATAGTTAAGCATTATATAAGTTTAAGTTTACTATTATAAATAATGTTAATTTTAACGCATTTGTCCTTCTTAACATCTTTTAAATTCTAAAAACTTAAAGGAAACTAGTTATTTATGTCTTAGATAAAGCTATAAATTATTAAGCAAGCTATTAGCTTAAGGATATAACATTAAAGCATATATAAGACAATTTCCGTATATGCTAGATCGATAGCTACTAAGGACTACCCGACTAGGTTATTGTTAACGCAAGTAAGAACTTAGTAAGTAAGGAATTCAAAGATAATATAACTACAGTTAATATAAAGCTTAAAATTGTACTAGTTAAGGCTTATTATTTAATTAGAAAGCTAGAACGATATTATACTATTATATAAAAGGCTTACAATTGCATTACTATCGAAATTCCAAGTCTCGATCGCAAAATAGCCCTTTAAATGTCATTTAAGGCTATTAACGATTTAATAAGTCTTAATAGCTTAATACTTACACTTTTAGTTTATAGCGCATACCCACAAATAACAAAATACAACCCCCCTTCCTTTACGATTTCACAACAAGCTTAAGCTATTTGTATAGCTATAGATGAGATTTGCGAGCTAAGTGCTTAAAAAGTCGTCTAAGATGCCTTTAATACACAAAATAGCCCGAATAACTTCGATTTTGCGAGCTTATTACTAAATTTAGAGGTATAAGTATAAAGAGAACCCGGACTATAGAAAAGACTATACAAATTAATAGCAAAGGAAGGAAATAATACTAGAATCCTTAATATTAGAGGTTGAGGTGTCCCTTTTCGGTTTATATTTATTAAGCTATATTATAAGGATATTAATCCGGAATATAATAATCTTATAGATAATATTATAGATAATCTTACAAATAAAGCACTTACACTAAATGATGCTACACTAAACGACGACGAGCTTAAGCGTAATCTATTGCGCAAGAGAGGACGTCCTAAGAAGTTCGACTAATTTATGACTTCTTATAAAACCTTCTTGCAATTAGATAACTAGTTCCAATTTACAAGTTCTTATAAAAAGGAACTCTTTAGTCTAATCGAAAAAGGGGTCTTTTAACCTATTAATAAATCTGACATTTTAAGGGATGCTAGGATTTTTAATTTAAGGTTTGTTAACGAAGTTAAGATCGTGGATAATAAGCTTATTAACAAATCAAGACTAGTAATCTAAGGATATAATAATAATAAGAAGGATTAAGTCTTTTGCTAATCATTTACAATTTAACGAATTAGCTAAAGAATCCTCTTATTCTTAGCTATAATAAAACCAAAACTTAGACTATATATACAAGATATTAATTAAGCATATACTTAGTCGAAAACCGTCTTAAATTGTAGTATTTACTTCCGTTTATTATAAGAACTTCTTGCTACCCTTAACCTTCCGAATAGTACTATTTTCATGGTAATTAAGCCTTTATATAGCATGCTAGAGGCCGGAAATTACTAGTTTAAAACCTATTATAATTATTATATTAACGAATTAGGTATAAAACAGTTTACTTACAACTTATGCTTCCTTTATAGCATAATACCCTTTAAAGTAGTTAGTCTACAAACCGATAATACACTTATCTTTGCAAATATTGCATTTGTAACCCAAAAAGAGGCTTAACTTTAAAAGGCTTAGTTTATAGCTAAGGAACGTTAATAACTCACGACTGCAAATAGCCTTAAATTTAATAGTAGTATTATTAAGCTCGAGAATACTAGGATTACCCTTACTTAAAAGAGATAATGCAAAAACCTTAAGCTTATATAAAAGGAATTATCTAATTTAACAAGTAACAAAGGACTTGTACGCAATAACCTCCTTATAAAGGACCAATTCGTGGCATAACAAGCTCGTGGAGCTTATATTGCAACCATGTGTTAACTAGAAGCGGCTTACGATTTATCTATTACTACTTAATCCACAAAATATAGTTTAGATAATATTTGCGCACTAAATAAACGTCTATAGTAGCAAATCGATAATTTATTAAGAGGTTTACAATTTGTATAACTTGATAAGAATACCTTATAACTCCTTATCTTTACAAATGCTGCTTTTACTAATAACAAAGACCTCTCCTCTTAAATAGGAGCTTTTTTGGTAGCTGCAAACGCTAAAAACAATGCTAATATCTTATATTAAGTTTCCGTCAAATGTAAGAGGATTATACGAAGTGTTTTAGCCTCCGAATTGCTAAGAATAGTACACGGATTCGACATGGCATACTTAGTGAAGACTACACTTAATTTGATACTTTATAAAGACATACTACTTATTATATACACGGATTCGAAGTCCCTTTACAATTGTCTAGTTAAGCTAAGTATAACACAAGAAAAGAGGCTAATAATCGACGTTATAAGCATGCGCGAAGCCTATAAACGAAGAGAGATTGCCCAAGTGAAGTGGATAGCTAGTAAATCGAACCCTGCCGACTTTATAACAAAGTCGAAACTTACAAATGCCCTTAAAAACCTTATTAATACGAACAAAATCGACATACAAGTGCAAGAATGGGTAAAACGTATAAGATATACTATAAAGTTAGTAGAGGAGCGTATATGATAGAATATCTGGGATTCTGCCAAGGATTGCCGGATTAGGAAGGAGTATGAGGTTAGGCGGTAAAGGATTATTATTGCATTTTTGAGCGTTCCTAGGCTAGAGGGAATTCTAGAAGAAATTCACCACGTCACGTGACTTGTGTCACGTGGACTGCAAATTGGTGATTCTTCCCACAATACTACAGAACGAAGGATTATTTAATATATTATATAATAGTTTTTCATTGCCCTTTTTCATTGGAAACTCTACAAGTTTTACTACTTCTAGAGAGGCTCTAGTGTTAGTAGAATTGATAGTCATGTGCAGGGCACTAGGCCTAATGCGGTTAGCGCATTTCAGCAGAGTATATCCTCTGCTTGCACTACGAACATAATCGACATCTTTCACCTACTACGCAACTAGCATACCACGTTCTGAATACGTGTCGTGCTACGCGTTACGGGTGAACCGACAGAAATAGATCAATGGCACCTCAAATCCGGCCGATTCTCTGACAAAGTCGAAACCCTTTAACGCTCTAAAGCTACTCCTCGATACGAATAAGGTGCAGATAAAGGTGCAAGAATGGGTAAAGCGCGAATAGGGATGTACACAAGGGGCATACTATTGTTATAGGAGGAATATACGAACATACGGGTGCATTGGGGGTATTAGAGGGATACGGGCGTATAAGGGACATACGGCATATAAGGACATACTAGCGGGGAGGATACATATGGGCATACTATACGAATATAGAAGGGCTAGGCCTAATTAGGCAATCTACATGCGTTCGGGAGGAGACAGCGTTTTTGAGCACTTTTTAAAGTGGCTCCAGTGTTAGTATATTTGCATTTACTAGTTTTAGGTCACGTGACCTTATGTCATGTGACAGCACTAGTCCAGAATAGGTAGCCGAGGAAGTATATCGACACCTTGGTGTTAATATCCTTCCTAATGAATCAACCACCTACCAACGCAATTGCATATCACGATTATTACGTGCCGTGCTACGCGTTACGGGTGGACCGACAAACCTCCTATTTTCAAGTTTAAATATTGTTCTAAGACTTTAAATAAACCTAAAGATAATCTAGAAGATCTTAAAGGGTATCAAATAGTTACTATCAAATGCTTAATGCAAAGATGCCAGTAAGTTATTCATTATAAATTTTTAAATATTAATATACTAATTTTTTTTAGACAAGTTTAGTATAACTAAAAGGGTTAATCGATTAACAAGTAATTATCTTAGCCATTTTAAAACTTCACATAGGTTAGTGAACCTTACTACACTTAAGCTAGGGCTAAACCCTTGTAAGTTATTTTTTAATTATTGTTTTTAAATATTTATTAACATTATTATTAAGTGAAGTTATTAGCTTTTCAAGTCAGCATATAATAATTAAGGCTTTTAAGAACTTAACTATAGCTATGCTTACATTTAATAAAGCCTCTTTTATAGTTAATCACTTTAAAAGACTATTAATTATTAAACTTTATTATATCAAATAATATCTCTTTTTGAGCAGTTATTATTTAAAGTTTTAAAAAGTTATTAATTTATTTAAACAAGTGAAGTATTTAATATTATATATTTTAAAATATTATAACTAATTTATATTTAGTAATATACCGCCTTTATATTCAAAAGTTCTTACAAATAAGCTTAATTTAAATTATATAAATCAAGTAAGTCTAATAAAAGCTAAACTATTTAATAATATAAAGTTAAAAAGAAGCTTTTCTCTTACTTTAAACGCTTGGACTATTATAAATCAAGACGCTTTTCTCGGAATTATTATATAAGTTTTGTTATTATTAAATTTCGTTTTAAAGTATTTATTAATTTATTTATTAATTACTTTATTAATTAAGATTTTAAATTAAAATCTTATTTATTAGCTATAAAAGACTTATTAGATAAACACTTAAGTGTTTATATAAATTTGGTCTTCTTAAATGTTTTCAAATGATATAATATTAAGTATAATACTATAAGGTAAGTTAATTTTATTTAATTTTAAATTTAAAAAAATCTAATTAACTAATTTGAAAATAGTATTACTCGAAATAATGCTTTATCAAATAATACTTTATTAGAAGCTTTTATAAAGCATTACAAAAAAGAAGGAATAAAGTTTTAAGGGGACACTTTATATATTGCTTATATATTAAACTTTATAGTTTAAGATATTTTAAAGGCTCTTATTAAAAACAATTATAATACTTCTTATACAAAAGACATATATTAAGAAGAAATAGAGCTAAATAAAGCAAGAGAAGCTAATAATTGAGTTACAAGTCAGTTATTATATTAATTTGCTTTATTAATTTATTTAATATTAATTTATTAATTAATTTTATATTTATTAGTTTGGCGAAAAGTCCGAAAAACTATAATTGGACTTAAATATAATAGTAAAACTCGACGCTTACTAGAGGCTTAAATTAAAGCTTTTAATATAAAAATGCTCGATTATCTCAACTTAGTTAGTTTATTTGCTTTATAATTTATATATATATATTAATATTTTTTAAATTAAAAAACATGTCAGTTATTAACCTATTATATGTTAAATCTTTTTACATATATATAAAGCGATTAAAGTTGTTATTAATAACTTTAATTCGAAAGCTTTTAAAAATAAAAGCCTTATTTTAATAGAAATTGAATTAATATATGTAAATAATATTTTAAATATTATTTTAATTTTTGTTAAAACTACTACAAAGCTATAAGCTAAAGCTTATCCGATTATATATTATATTATATTAGAGGTATATAAAATACATTTAAGATTAAAAAAATTTAAAGTTAAGTATAAAGTATATAATTAAATGTTTTTTTTAATTAAAAATATAATACTAATTTTTTAATAGGATAAAGTCTTTATTAAAGCTATTAATAAAGGAATAGCTAAACTTCGAAAGTATTATCTAAAAACTAGGGGTTTAAATAATAAAAGTAAAGCTTTATATTTAGCTTTAATTTTAGATCCTCGGATTAAAAAAGAAAGATGAATCGGAATTGGCTTAACTTCGGGCATGATAATTAATATATATAATAGGCTATATGCTAATTATACTATATAAGTTTGACCCTTTTTTAATTTTATTTTAATTAACTTTATTAATTTGTTTTAAATATAAACACCATTATAATTTAGCTTATCATTTAGCTAAAGAATTAGAGGATTCAAACATTGATATAGATGATAATAACCTTAATATTTATATAAATAATCAAGACAATATAATAGAGGATGAATTGATAACTTATTTGTCTAAAAAAAAGAGCAAATAAAAAGGTATAAAAATTACTAATCCTTTTTTAATAAACTTTTTATAAATAAATACTAATTTACTTCTAGATTTGACCTCTTGATTGTTGAAAAGCTAATAAAGCTAAATACCCTTGTTTAGCTATAATAGCTAAGGAATATTTAGAGATCCTAGCTTCTTTAGCTTCAAGTAAGAGGTTCTTCTCTTAAAGGGCTGTTATTATATTTAAACTAAGGAATCGGCTTAATAAAGGCACATTTGAGAAGATTATATATCCTAAAAGCTAGGGGGTTTTTAAAGACAAAGAGAAAGAGGAAGAAGAGAAAGATAAACAAGCTAAAGCTAATATTTTAGATGAAGATAATCAGTTTTTTATAGAGGAAAGGTTATAAATAAGTGTATTTAGTTAAGGTTTATTAGTATAGTTTATATATTTTTATATATAAGATTAATAGTTATTATTTTTATATATTTTTTATTTTTTTATTTTTACTTGTTATATAACTTACACGTGACTTTTTATTCAAGTTAGTTAATTTATTCAAACTAATAATCAATAATTAATGATTAGACTATGATTAACACTTTAATTAATTGATTAGACTATAATTAAGGGTAGTTAGTCTAGTGTAAGGGGGTTGGCAAGGCGTACAACCAAATCAATGGAGGGAGTGCAAATGGCGATGCCTTTGTTGACTGAAGAACTAAGTGTACAGGTGTCTTGAATCACCATACTTATGTTCCTTCGCTTAGGGCACGTGCATGCGCACGTGACCCCACCAAACTAGTCTAATCATTTGACACACTAGTCTTAATAGCTTAATACTTATACTTTTAGTTTATAGCATATACTTATAAATAATAGAATATAATCCCTTTTTACTTATAATCTTATAGCAAGCTTAAGCTATCCGAAAAGCTATAAATAAATTTTATAAATTAAGTGCTTAAAAGATTATTTATAATGCTTTTAATACTTGTAATAAGCTAAATACTTTCCATTTTATAAGCTTATTAATAAACTCGGAAGTTTAGGTATAAAGAGAACTAGGAGTTTAGAAAGGACCTTATAAGATAATAGATAAGGAAAGAGATAATATTAAAATCTTTAATATTAGAGGTTAAGGCATACTATTTCGTTTTATATTAATTAAGCTATATTATAAAGACATTAACTTAAAAGATAATTACTTTGAAGATAATTATTAATTAAATGATAAATCAAATGCTAAACTTAAGCGTAATTTATTATATAAAGGAGGATGTCTTAAAAAGCTTAATTAATTTATAATTAATTATAAGGCTTTCTTGCAATCGGATAAAAAGCAATTTATAGAATTACGCAAAAAAAACTTTTAAGCTTAATCGAAAAAGGAGTCTTTTAACTTATTAATAAATTTAAATATTTTAAAGGATATTAAGATTTTAAATTTTAAATTTGTTAATAAAGTCAAATTTATAAATAACTAACTTATTAATAAATTAAGGCTAGTAATTTAAGGATATACTAATAATTAAAAGAATTAAGTCTTTTGCTAATTATTAACAATTTAACGCATTAGTTAGAAGATTTAACTCTTTTTTTGCTATAATAGCATTAAAGGAACTTTAGCTATTTGTATAAGATATTAATTAAGTATATATATAATCGAAAACTATTTTAAATTGTAGTATTTACTTTTGTTTATTATAATAGTTGCTTAATCTTCTCGGTTTGCTAAAAAGCACAATTTTTATTGTAATTAAGCTATTATATAAGATCTTAAAAGCAAGAAACTATTAGTTTAAAACTTATTATAATTATTATATTAATAAATTAAGTATAAAATAATTTACTTACAATTTATACTTACTTTATAGTACAAAATTATTTAAAGTTGTTAATTTATAAACTAATAATACATTAGGAAAAATAAAAACGTGCCAACGACTTGCCAATAGTGCTAACGATGTGCTAACGGTGCTAACGACGTGCTAACGGTGCCATTTATATATGTCTAAAAATTTAGCACTAATATTTCGATATAAAGTGCTAATTATTTGCTATTAGCACCTTTTAGATCGCGCAAACAAAGTGTAAGAGTAGTAGTTTATAGTTATAAGCTTATACTAATAACAATCGAGCTATACGTAGCGATTATACTATATGCAAAGATAATAACTATCTTGCTAATGCTAATTAGACTTCGATTAGGATATCTAGTGCTAGCTAGCCCCTTTAAAGCATAAGTGCATATATATTATATAATATTTATAAGACTAAGAGTTTTAATTTAGTTATATCCTTTATAAAAGCTTATATGGAAATGATTTATAAAACTGCCTTAATATTGCGAAAACATAACTTTATATAAGCTGCCTTGCTAAAACTCCTTACTAAAACGACTTGCTAAAGTGTCTTTTATAAAAAGTGGCCTCGAAACCTAAGCTGCCCTCTAAAACGCCCTATTAAAACGCCTTGCAAAAGTGTCCTCTACAAAAAGTGGCCTCAAAACCCGCCCTTTAAAACGCCTTACTAAAATGACTTGCGAAAGTGTCCTTTATAGAAAGTAGCCTCGAAACTTAAGCTACCATTTAACTATTATTATCCTCGTTTAAGTTAAGAAATTGACTAGTAATATTATAAACTTATATATATTGCTAATTAAAACTTTTTACTTGTTATAGCATCTTTATAAGGTTTATATTATCGCATATTGCAATCCCTCTTGCCCTCTTTCCAAATTTCTCTTAGTCTTTAAGCTTTAACTAAAATAGTATATCCCTTATATCTTTATTTATTATTATTATAAATTTAACCTATTTGCAAGTAATAAGGACTTTTTATAAGAATTTGTCTTCGCTATTATTAAATTAAACTAAAATCTTTTGCATATTTCTTATTATTATAACATATATTAAAGCAAATCTAATAAAATTACAACTCGGGAGAAGCTTACGCGTCGACCTCTTTATAACTTTATAGCTAATATAAGACAAGTTAAAGTATATCTTCCTTTTCTTTAAGCTTATTGCGCTACTTTAAGCCGCCTCTAGACAAGTTTTCTCTTTAGTCGTTAATGCTATATCCTTAATCGGGGAAAAGCTATTATCGTTATTATTATTATTATTGCTATTTTAATTAAGATTTACAAATAACCGGATTAGTTAATATTATTATACTCTTATTTATAACAAAGGAATAACTTGCTAAAGAAGGATTTTTAAGGCTTGATATTAAATGCCTCTTTATTGCTATATGCTTAACTTAGCGTAATATTAAATGTAATATAGTCTTCGCAATTCTAAGAAGAATTAGCGTATTATAGTGCTTATTATTACAGAAAATAGGGAGTTTATTACCTTTTACAAGATAATCTTATTATGTATAATTAGCTTAAATTTTTTTTAAAAGAGTAAGATAATATATATCTTTAAAGTCGAGATTATCAAATAAATTATTTAATATATTATCTTATTTGTTCGGGACAAGTATAGCATTTATAAGATCCTTGTTTACCTTAATAAGTCTTTAAGCCTTTTTTGTAAAAAAAAAATAGCAAAGCACTAACTACTTCTTATTTAACATGTTTTACTAGCTATTTTTCACTTTAGAAAATATTGCTTAAAGATAAGGTAATAATATTAATATAATCTTCTTAAATAAATTATTAAGTAAAATACTTATTATAATTTAGTGCAAAATCTAATTGTTATAATTTGCCCCTTTAAGCCTTAGCCTTTATAGCATAAAGGATTATATTATAGACTATTACAATTGTATATACAAGAATTAGATCCTATTATCCCCTTATAATAGCATAAAAGCTTAATGCTTATGCACTCGGAGATCGAAAGAATACTATAAAACACTTTATAATAATGTCGCTAGTCTATTTTTAAATTTAGGCTATTCGATATTAATAAGTAGTTAAAATAATTAAATTTACTTACTCGAGCTAAGTCCGGTAAAAGAACGCTATAATCTTTTAATAACCGAATCTAAAATGTATCTTTAGTTATCTTGTCTAATTAGTTTAAGTAATTAACAAACTTAAGCTATATTATAAATTAAATTATTTGCATAAGTTATAAACGTTTTTCGGAAATATAATCGCGTATTTATATAAGATTAGCATAATTTTAAAGACTTAAACATTACTTAAAGCACTTACTTTCCGGGCTATAACATTATTTAAGGGATATAAATTAAACTTGTCCTTCTTCTATTATTCTTTTACTAACTCTTAATAATTAGTAATACACTCTCTAAGTGTATATTAATCCTCTTTAAGCTAAAGTAACCATTTAAAGCTTAATTCCCCGGTAACTTATAATATAAAAGTTAAGAAAAGAGCAAAAGTAATCTTATGTTATATACTTTTTGTTTAACTTATTGCTACTAAATCTTTACGCCTGCCTCGAGCTTTAATATCACCTTATAAGTGCATCTTGCTTAAGCCCCTATTACTCCCTTAAAATTAGCTATATATGTTATTATCAAGTCGGGCTATTGCTTTATAACTTAATAGAACTTTAGCGCTTAAATAAGAAGAGGATATCGAGCTATATAAATGTTAATAAAACAGGCGGAGTTTCGATATAAATAGTCTTAAAGTATCTTGCATTATACTTAAAGGGCCTTAATTATTTAGTTATTGCTTATTCTTATTATATATAATAAATTAAACATATACATCTAGTAATAAGGGAATAACATGCATTATTGTAATACATTTGCGAAGTGTAGTTAAAAACACTTTTATCTCAAGGCATTTAGCTATGCAATTAATCTATGCTTTAAGTATATTAAAGAGGGATTAGTTTCTAGATGCAAAGTCTAGTAGTAAAAGTATATACTTTAATGCTTGCTTTAAGTCTTCTTACCTTATTAGCTCTTTGCTTTAATTAGTTATTAGCTATTTGTAAAAGGTAATATAAAGTTTAGCCAAATAAAGATATAAAAAGACAATGTCGATATAATAGCTATTTAAAAGTTTAATAAGATAAAGTTAAGTATAAAGATATTAGACAAAGAGATGTTAAACAAAGAGATGTTAAACAAAGAGATGTTAAACAAAGAGATGTTAAACAAAGAGATGTTAAACAAAGAGATGTTAGATAAAAAGGAGGAAAGGAGGAGAAAAATAAATTAAGTTACTATAAAAAAGCTTTAATTTTGCTAATAAAGAAGGGTAAGCAACTAAAACGAAAACAATAATAAGAAAAGCGCTACCTTTTATAAGTATATATTATTATTTATCTTTTTATCTTTATATTATAATAAGTGTTTTTAATCTAATAAAGATATTATACTTTTAGCAAGAATATACCCTTTAATGTTTAGTTTTAATATTTGTCTCTAAAATCCCAAACTCTTAAAAGGACAAGCTTGTAACGCAAGAATCCGCTTTATAGTCTTTTATTGCTATCCCGCCGAATATATAAATATATTACAAGTATAACAAAATCTTAAACTTTTAAGAGGACGAGCTTGTGATATAAGAATCTGCTTTATAGTCTCTTATTGCTATCCCGCCAAATATACAAATATATTATAAGTATAACAAAATCCTAAACTCTTAAAAGGACGAGCTTGTAATATAAGAATGTACCTTATAATCTCTTATTATTATCCCGCTAAATATACAAATATATTACAAGTATAACAAAATCCTAGACTCTTAAGAGGATAGGCTTATAATGCAAGAATGTATACTATAGTCTTTTACTATTATCTTGCCGAATATATAAATGCATTACAAGTATAATAAAATCTTAAACTCTTAAGAAGATAGGCTTATAATATAAGAATGCATATTATAATCTTTTACTATTATTTTACTAAATATATTAATGCATTATAAGTGCAACAAAATTATATAAGAAGAGTTAGTCTTTAAAACTCTTATATATATATATATTCTTTATTCGGGCTAATGCGATAACTTAATACATATTCTTTATTCGGGCTAATATAATAACCCGATAATACTCCGATTTTAACGCTACTGTTATAAGCAATATGCCCTTAGCTTACTAGCTTCAAGGTAATGTTATCCCTATTACTTGAAAGATTTGCCGATATATTATTAACTCCGACTCCGACTCCGACTCTTAATATGCATATATAAGCTTATATTATATCCTTTAAGCGGCTATTAACCTTACTATCGACTAGGGCGACAACTATGTCTTAGCTCTCTTATAATAGACCGCGTCTATAGCACTACTTCTTCCCTTATAAGACTTTTACGCCCTTTAAAACTTATATCCCCCTTATTAATAGCAATTATATAAGGATTTAAATATCGTTAAATTAGGGCTATTCTATTAAAGAAATTTAATAGAAGTACAAGTATATAAGGCAGCAGATTTGCGACGCTTAGCGACTTGCAAATGTAAGAGGAAACTCGACACTTATACGCTAAGGTTATAAAGATTATAATATACTTTATTATCTTATACTTAAATAAGTTTAACAAAAAAATCGATTTAACTAGTTAAAAGTTAGATAAGAAATCGATTTAACGATAAGAATAATAATATAGCTATATAAGAGCAAAGAAATAGCGTTTAAATTAATCGGAGATGAGAAAGCTAAAGCTAGGGGCAAAAAAGGCGAATAAAGTTGTAAGATGTAAGTAATACTCCGGGTTATTAAAACTAAATTATATACTTTAAATATATTAAGGATATTTTCTTAAGTAATTTAAGTAGCAAGCATATTAAAGATATTTCTTAAAATAGTTTTAATAGCAAGCATTATAAGGATATTTCTTAGGATAATTTTAGTAGCAAGCATCTTAAAGACGTTCCTTAAGATAGTTTAGCTAATAGTAAATAGCTTAGTAGCTAAGTGTTATAGCATTATTAAAGCCTTTCTTTATTTTAGTATAAATGTTAATAAAATTTCTTTTTTTCTTTGTTATTTTGCCGGATTTTTCGTTTTTATAATCTTTATCGCTTATAGCATCTTTATTACTTTTAACGTTTTTAAGTATCTTAAAAGCTTAAATGCTTTATTAAATAATATATTCCGCTAAATTTGTTATTTTTATAGTCTTTATCGCTTATAGCGTTTTTATTATTCTTAACGTTTTTTAGTATTTTAAAAGCTTAAATAATTTATTAAATATAAATTATAAGTTAATACCTTAGATTTTGTCTTTAATTTTAAAGTAATATAATCTTAGTATAGCTTAAAACGTTAATATAGCATACTCTTTAACACTAAATATAAGGCTAAATAGCTTTTCTTTATTTTACACAAACGATTTGCAACTTGTAATTATTAGTTTACAATATAACCCCCCCGCTAAAGCATTAAATAAGGGGGCAACTTTAAAGTTTAATATACTTAAGTTTATTAATTTAACCCTTAGCAAAGAATTAACTATAAAAGCTATCTTAAAACAATTATATACTTATATAAGAGGCCTTAAAACTAGGTAATAGCAAGCTTTTATAGCAAATATATAATATAATATAAAGAGCGCTTATAAGACATTTAAAGGCCGGCTTTAAAAGCTCTTAGTCGTATAATATGCAATTATTATATTCTTAAAGCAAAAATATAATAAATTAAACAAAATTATATAAGCTAGCATATTTAAGTTAGCTCGGTTTACTAAAAAAACTGCTTTTATTAGCCTCTTGTTATAATATTGCTTATATAGCCTTTTAAGGTAAACTATTTTAAGCGTAAAGCTTAATTAATAGCTTAAGCTCCTTTATATATAATTAAGGGACAAGAGATTAAGATATAAAGGAGTTTTTAAGCAATAAAGGTATTTATATTTCTAAGAACTTTAAGGACCCCGACGCCCCTATTAATAAACGGGTACTTTATAGCTTAGTCAAGTTAATTAACGTCGTTGCGGAATTATATTTTAATATATTATTAAGTAAGAATTTAGAAGAGTATAAAGCTATAATAAAAGATAGATAAAGATATAAAAAGAAGGGTTTTCGGACAACGCTTAAAGTATTATACTCGGATATTATATACGCAATTAATATCCTTAAAGTAAAGCATATAAGGGAGGCTATAAATTAAGGTATACTACTTTAAATAAAAGTATATTAAATAGCTTTAATAATATAAGGCACTCTTTTTTATCTTATAGCGCTAATAGCATTTTATTAAAGAAAGCTAAGATAGCAAGTAATAATAGTCTATTATCTAATCTTATAAGCTCTTATTACAATTAAAAAGAGGCCTCTTTTACTATAGATATAAATATATAAATAAGAGATATTAGTAGCTAAGTAAGGACTAAATAAAAAAACTAAGACGAGGCCTCTTCTTTTATAGATATAAATATACAAATAAGAGATGTTAATAGCAAGGTAAAGACAAAACGAAAAAAGACTATTACTAAATATAGCTTTGCTAAATATAGCTATAACACAAAAGAGAGTTAATTTATTGCTAAAAGTCTTAGCTTTATATTATCCGAAAATAGTAGCTAAAATTCAAGTAATTAGGAAGATATTACAAATAGCTAATATATTAATACTAAATCTGCCGACAAAAGCATGCTAATCAAAGATAATATATTAAATCGACTTTTACTAGTAAAGGGCTTAGTTATTACTTGCACTTTATATATATTTTTTAAATATGTTTACTTAAAGCTTAAAAAATTAGTAATTAACAATTAATTAACTTGTAAATATAAACAAAATAACAAAAGACGGGATTATTACTATTACGAAACACCTAGTTAATATGCTAAATTAGTTAAGCTAGCCGCTTAAGTGCTAGGTATATAAGCTATTTATATCGTTAGTATTTTAAGTTATAAACCTTTACTAAAAAGAGTATAATAAAAAAAACTTAAATTCTTACTTATTCTTAAATGCTATTATTAGCACTAATATAATAGTCTTACTAAATTAAGCCCAATTTTGTAGCATTATCTATTTTACTTATAATAAGCTATTTGCTAAACAAGCAGCTTAACTTTAAACAATTAAGCTAAGGGAGAACTATAATAAAGTAATTAACTCGATCTTTACTTGCTTAATGCACTATTGCACCGGCAATTTAGCCGACTTCTAATAGCAATACTTATATATATTTAAAAAAGGAGTTAACCTTATATATTTAGAGCATTTACTTAGCCTTAATAAGTATCTTAGCTAACTACTTTAATAGCTGCAAATCCTTTTAAGCATATAATAAAAGGTACTTTTCGATAATATTGCCGGGATTACTAGCTTATAAGATAAATATAACTTGCAAAATATAATTAACTTATACGATTTCTTTGCCGAGTTCCGAGACGATTAAAAACTTATAAATATTCTTTATATAAAGTTTAATATGTTTTTATATTATATATAAGAAGAGGTCGATAAAAAGAGGGTTATAAGCTAAGGTAAAAATATATTCTTCTTGCTATTATAGTAGCTTATAACTTAAAACTTACGCTTTAATATCTTATATTACTTATCTCGATTAAACTCTTTTATACTTAAAGGGTAAATTAACTTGCTATATTATATTAAGAATTGCCGGGCTAAAGATAATTTTAAATTTACTTATATCGATAATAATATTTGCAAGTTAATTTATAAAAATGAAAGCGCTAATAATATTTAAACATTTATAAGTTTTAATAACAAAGACGAAGTAAACTATATTTAAGGTCTAAAAGGTCTTTACTTAAGTAGTAATAATAGCTAAATTACCTTAAAAACGGTTTACAAATAAATTACGTTAAAGAGCTTAAATCCTTTAAAGCTTAATCACGAAGACTTTGTAACAAACTTAATTAAAGTATAGCTTAATATAAAAAGCTACTTTAAGCAAGTAGCTAAACTTTAGCCTTTACTTAATAAGAAGATAAGCTTGCGTTTTAATAAGCCCGAGATAGTTTATAATATTCAAGTTAATTGCGCGAAATTGCAACAAAGAAGGAGAATAGCAATATAGCTAATAAGTATACGCTTTAATTTGTCTTTCGATAATAATAATATAAGGTTAAAGTCTAAAATATAGCAATTAAACTTTATATAAATATTATATCTAGTCTTTTATAGCAAGTACCCTTTACGTTAATGTAAAGTTATAAGTACTTATTTGCGCTATCTTTTTATAGTTTATCTCCCTCCGGTTATTGCTATTAAAAGGATAATAGTATACGCAATTAATCGGGAAGATCTTATAATAAAGCGAGAATTATCTATTATATTAGGAGATAATAAGGTAATAGCGAATAAACTATTTTAAAAGAGTTATCAAGAAAGTATTACTATAGTTAAAAAGTATTAGCTAATTCTTTAATAAGTAAAATAAGATGCTTATAAGTTAAACTCCTTTTTTTGCAAATAGTAGCAAGAATAAGATAAGCTAATAATTATAATTAGCTATAATTTTATACTTGCGACAAGAAAATCTTATTGCAAGTTAATATAACAAAGAAACTATTAAGTTTATTAACTTTAGCTATATTATTTCGAGGACGCTTCCTTGAGTCATTTTTGCTAGTAAAACGTTTTCGAGGGCAGTTTTGATAATAGCATTTTTAAAGTCGTTTTAGAGGCTAATTTAGGAGGCTAGTTTAAGAGGCCAATTTCGGAGGCTAGTTTAAGAGGCCAGTTTAGGAAGCTAGTTTAAGAAGATATTTTAAGAGGCTAGTTTAAGAGGCCAGTTTAAGAGGCTAGTTTCGGAAGCTAGTTTAAGAGGCTAGTTTAGGAGGCTAGTTTAAGAGGATAGTTTAAGAGGCTAGTTTAAGAGGCTAGTTTAAGAGGCTAGTTTAGGAGGAGACAATTTAAGATGCTAGTTTATTTTTTATATTTTTATATTATCTAGTATTTATATATTAATTAAAGGTTTATTAGTTAAAGGTTTATAAATAATATATCTCCTCTTGCATCTCTTATAAACAAGTTTAGCACCTTAATAGCACGCTTAAATTTATCTTCGGTAAAAATTAAAATATCTTCCCCTTTAACTTTATATAGTATATTATAAGAAAGGCGCATTACTAGATTATTATACGCTAAATGCACTACTTTTAAAGCTACCTTAAATCGGTCTTAGCTTAAGTGCATGCATTATATATCCTTGTAGTTTATACCCTGTATATCTTTATTTATAATATCTAAAATTGCTACAAGAATATAAAATAGTATTATATAAGCCTTTGTATAAGTGCAATTAAGCTAAATAATAATTGTTTAATAAATAAGGTAACGCTTCCCCTTTAGCTAAAAAGGAGGATAGTATAATTCTTGATTAGCTGCAAAAAAAACAATTTTCCTTATTTGATTTGCTACTTGCTACTTCTTCGAAATTGCTTTAGCGTTATCTAGTATTTTAGTATTTAAAATCGCTTTAAAAGATAGTCTTAAAGCAATAGTTATAAAAGTCGAAGCTATAAACTTAATATTACTTCTATTAACACTTTAGTCGGGCTATTATTTAATATTATAGCGCTAAGCCTTCTTTTATAATAATAAGAATTGTAAAGCTATAGTAATAAGAGCTTGCTATATCTAAGTTTACGCTATATTCTTTTAAGTAACTACCGAAAATTTTATTATTAACTTAGCTATCCTTTATCTAATATCGCGTAATATATTATTTTTAGCATGCTAATTCAAATTCTTTTTACTTTAATATTCCTTATATGCGCTTTGTAATTGTTATCTAATAATATTACTATTATAGCCGGTAATAGTTTTAATAACTAGCTTTATATTTGATTACATAATTGTATTATTTGCGTTAGTACTAGCAAACGTTATAAAGTCTATATTTTATAAAGTAAAGAGCTATAATTTAGCTATACTTTTATTATATTTAGTCGGTAATAAATTCTAATATAATAGCTAAACTAGTAGTATTTTAGCTAGTAACTCGTTAATTTTGCCTCGTTTCTAATAAGTTTTTTTAAAATTTATACTAGTAGCTATTAATCTTTGTTGCGGCTTAAAGGATATACAAGGAATCGGAGTCTTAATATTATAATTTATAAAGTAACACGAGAGCAAACTTAAAGCTAATATAACTATATAAAGTAATATTTAATATATAAGATTTAAGACAAGTATAAGCGTAATAAACTAAGAATATCTAACAATTATAAAGTCAATCTTTAAGGGAAGCTAAGGGTTAAGGAATTATTTATTTCGTTTACAATTCGAGGCCTTAAAAATAAGCTAAGGTTAACATAGCTAAGCTAGCCTTTCTTAAAATAGCTTAGCGTAAAGCAAAATCGTTCTTAGCAATTTATCTTTTACAAAATTGCCCTTTGCAAAACGCCCTCCTTATTATATTACATGTTAGCGTATATTACTATATTATAGCGCATCTTTAATTTATATATCTTAATTTTAATATTAACTTTAACTTTAATATATATATATTTAGCTTGCAAAATATTATTTGTCGCTACTTGCTACGCCTTGCCTTTAAAGCTCTTCTTTTAGCTATTACTTTTAAAATTACAACTATAATAGCTAAGCTTTCTAGTTTACTTATTTAAGTAGCGCAAGAGTTATTAGATATTAATATGCTAAGTAAGTTATTTAATCTTATACTTTTAAGCTCTTTAAAAACACGTTTAATAATTTTATAAATATTACTCCTCTTGCCCTTAAAGCTTAATCTATTACGCTATTGCGTTTATAATAAGCAATCGGGCCTCTTCTTTTACCTTTAAATTGCTTTATATTAAATATTAAGCTTTACAATAAAGCAAATTAAGGTCTTTTAGATTTATTGCTATAAAGTTACCTTATCCCGATTACCTTATTAATAAACGACTAGTTTCGCTTATTATAAACTAAGAAGCTTTGTAGTAGCTATTGCTTTTAAGATAAGTTTCGCGCGTTTATAAAAAAGACTTTTAGCTTTACTTTTACTCTTATAAATTATAAACTTAGATTTAAATTTATATCGCTAATAAAGGGACTTCTCGATAAGTATTTTATTATATTATTTGCAAGTGCATTTACAAATGCTATAAGCGTGATATTTAATACTTCTTGTCCCTTTTAAAGGCTAAGCATATTAACGCTTTACCTTTAAAGACTTATACTTAAAGAGCTTATTTTCTGCCGCAATTGCTAAGTATTAGAAATATTATAAGTCTTTATTATTAAGAAACTTATAATCGAGAAACTTATAGTCTTTATTACCGAGAAACGTATAATCTTTATTATTAAGAAACTTGTAATCTTTATTGCCGAGAAACTTGTAATCCTTATTGCTAAGAAACTTGCTACTATAGTTAATAGGCGCTTTAAAGGAATTATATATAATATTAGTTAATTGCTTTAAAGAGCTAACGAGAAAAAGATTATAAGCTTGCCGGAAAGAGAAGAGGACAAGTTAAAACAAGATTATAACTTGTATATAAAAGAGTATAATAAATATCTTTATAATATAAATAAGGACAAGTATTTACTTCTCTCTCTTTAATATTAATTTTTATGCTAATAAGGTAAGCTTAAAATATAATAAGGATTAAATAATATTACTTGTATGCATCTCGACTTGCATATATAGCTTTAAGTTTATCGACTATTTTATTATAATCTTAAACTTAAGATAATATTAGATTATATTATTAAAGTAAGGTTTTTTAAAAGACAACTCTTGCTTATATAAGCATATAAGGTTTAATATAGCTTTTAAATGTTTAATACCTTTACTTAATCTCTTTTTCTTAGCCATGTTATAAGTATTAGCAAGACTATTATAATATATGCTATTACTTATATTTAATATTATATTAATTATATATAAGTCCAAATTAAAGCCTCCCTCGAAAGATATTATTATTTAAATAATCCTCTTATAAATAAGGAGATTATGTCTTATACTTATAATAAGGAATTTATTAAGCGCTTCGGATTTAATTGCTTATATGCCTTTCTAAGTCTTACTTATTCTATTAAAAAGAGGCTTAAGGTTAATGTTACTTTAGTTCCTTTTAGCTTTTTCGACGTTTAAATATACGAAAGTTAAGCTTATTTCTTTACTAGTAGCAAATATATACTAATTATAATTAAGGCATATAATTAGCAAGTTCTTTATATAAAAGTAAAGGGACTCTTAATTAGCAAAGAAAAAGAGTTTAAAAATAGTAATAAAAACTTAGCGCCCTCGGAATTTATATTATAACTTAAGAATAGTAAAGTCTTTACAGTCTTGATATTTAATTCTTTTTAAACTAAGTTTCTCGATATTTTTAAAAAGAAAAAGTCTTAGCAAGTTTAGTTAAAGGGGAAAAAAAAGAAGAATATAAAGGGTAAGTAATATATAATAAAGCCGAAACTAGCTACTTATAATTTATAACTTTATTAAACTGCAATTGTGTTTACCCTTTTCCGAGATAAATTTTATATTAAAAAGAATTCCGGATTAATAACGATTAAAGCCCTCGAAATCTTGCAAAGACGCTAAGGCTATAATTTACTTCGAAAACTAAATTTACCCCGCATATACTATAAGGTTTTTATTATTTTTATAAGTAAAACTTTATTATAGTCCGGGCTTAAAGATATTGCTTATTATATTAAAGTAATAGTCCGGCTAAAGTGGGCTAAAGATAAGATTTTGCGCAATTAAATAAGTTTTAAAGTAGTTAAAATAAGTAAATAATAAAAAAAATATTATATTAAGACATTAAATGCAAAACTTATAACCCGGATTATTTAAGACTTTTAATTGCTTATAAAGAAACTCTTTATTCGATTTACTATTACAAGTAACTTTTTAAGCTTTTCCCTAGTTAAGGTGCCCCGATTTATTTATAATAAAATCTTTTATAATAATAAGAAAGAGTAAAATAATTGTTATAAGTAGCTATATATCGCCGAGAAGGAATTACTAGATGCTAAGGAGAAGAGGAAAAGAGAATAATAAAGCAAGGATTATTATAAAAATATAAATAATTACTAAAGTCTTAAAAAAGATCTCTTTAATATATATTACTAAGCCCGACTTTGCGCCTCGTTTCCGGCTTTAATAGACTTAAAAAACGAAGATAGTAGACCCCTTAAATTAATTAAGTAAGAGTAAATAAATTATATTTGCTTAAAGAAGAATAATAATATTTAATAATAAATTTTTAAGTCGGATTCGGATCCTTATTTTAAAAATTTTAATATAATTATTGCTTTATTTGCTAAGCTTAAGGCAATTAATAAGAAGATAAACGAGTAATATAACTTTATTAATATAAAAAGAAAAGAGGCTTATTAAATTTAGACTTTATACTTCTTTGTTAGCGCTTATATTTTATATCTTATATATATTATAAAACTATATTAATATATAAAGCTAATTATATTCTTTAATAAATAGTATATATTTGCGGGATTTCGAAAGAAGACATTATCTAGATTAATAAAATAATAACTATTAAGGCAATTACTACTTAGCTTATAAAGTTCCGTCTCGATATTAATAAAGAAGCTTTAAATTAAAAGATTGCTTAATATATTATTGTAACAAGTAGCGCTTTTACGACTAGTTTAACTTTAGCTAAGGCTATATTAGTCGGGTTTTTAGAACCGGATTATCAAGCTATTATTATAATATAAGGGTATACTTAATATTGCAAGCAAGGAAACAAGAATATAAAAGTGTATTCTTAGGTATTTCTTATAAAGGATAATATTATAAAAGATAAAATTTGCACAATTAATAAGCTATAAGCTAATATTATTAAGGCTATAACGCGAGCATTAGCTAATATTTAAAGCAAAAGCAAAGGCAAAGCTTTAGTATAAGCAAAATAGGGATAAAATTCGATGCAAGTTATTAACTTTAATAATAATTTATATAATAAGTAGCAAAATTGGACCCTTTAAATAAAACTATCCTCTTAAACTAGCCTTTTAAATTAGCTTTTTAAACTATCCTCTTAAATTGTCCTCTGAAACTAGCCTCTTAAACTATCTTCTTAAATTATCTTTTAAATTATCTTTTAAGCTACCCTCTTAAACTATCCTCTTAAACTTATATTAGCCTCTTAAACTAGCCTTTAAAATTACCCTAAAAATGCTACTATTAAAATTGCCCTCGAAAACGTTTTACTAGCAAAAAGGACTTAAAAAAGCGTCTTTAAAATAATATAGCTAAAGTTAATAAACTTAGCAATTTCTTTATTATATTAACTTATAATAAGATTTTCTTGTCGCGAGTATAAAATTATAGCTAATGATAATTATTAGTTTATTTTATTCTTGCTATTATTGCAAAAAAAAGAGTTTGACTTATAAGCATTTAAACTAGCCTCTTAATTATCTTTTTAAACCGTCCTCTTAATTATATCTCTTACTTTAAAGACTTAAGCTAAATCCTTAACGTAATAATAAAACCCTTATATTACTACTATAAAAAAAAAAGGTTAATAATAATAGCAACAATTTTGCCCTATTAAAGGCTTATAATTATATAAGCGGCTAAATTGTATTACTTTTCTATTTGTATTACAAGTTCTTTAAGCTATATTAAAAGGTAAAGCAAGAGCTAATAAGGCAAGAGCTAGCAAAGCAAGAGCTAGTAAAGCAAGAGCTAATAAAGCAAATATATTATTATTTGTAAACTTAGTTGCAACTTTTGCTAATTTTTTAAACTTTACTTACTTAAATTAGTCTTTATATGCCGTTATTTCGTTATCTTCTCTCTTTAAAAGTATAAATGTAATTTGCGCCGGCAATTGCTCCTTATTATTAGCCTCGTTTGCTTTAATAACATTAAAGTCCCTAATAAAATTGTAAATTATAGTTAAAACTATTCTTATAGCTTTATTTATTAGAATATTAGTTGCGCTAATATTAATAAAAAGAAATGCAATTAATGCGTATTCGAGATTTAAAGCCGTTTATAAAGCGTTTTTGTATATGTGAAATAACTCGATATTTATTCGAAATCCTTAATAGTTAAGAAAATCCGGCCTTATAACATTAATAATATATTATACATTTATTATATTATAAGGGAGTATAAATTATATATACTTTACGCTACTATTATTAGGGTAAGCATCTTAAAGTTCTTTAAATAATTTATTGCTAGCAAGCAATTGCATTTAAGGATTAATAGAGTTTAAACTATTATTAGATTTATAGTAATTGAAAAGTAAGGGACCGGTTATATTAATAATTGCATTTGTAGCAAATTATATAATATCCCTTGTAATTATATTAACTTTAACTCTTTAATATAATATAATATATAAAACGTTATTTGCTTGCTTTAGCGGTATAATAATAAGATATTCTTGTAAAGTTACTTTAAAAAAAGTCGATAATAGGGTTTAAACTTAGAGTAATTATCAAGTTTAAGCTACTTAAGTTATAATATAATAAAGGATAAAATTTAAGTATTAAATATAAAGAGGGCATATATATGCAAACGTTTATAAGTATATAAAGAAGACTGTATTAGTATTAGCGCAATATTTTAAGATTAAGCATTAATTTAATTAAATGCTTCTCCTTTTTTAAATCGAGAATAGTTAAAATATGCTCTTTATAATAATATTATTCTTATTACTTTGCAAATAATAAAGGCTTTATTTATAATAGTATTAAGGAATATATTTAATAAGAAATACTACTTTGTCTTTAGCGCGCTAGCTATTACTTACTAGTAGCTATTCACGTTAAAAGGTTATTATCCTTTTAAATTATCCTTTAAACTATCCTTTAAACTATCCTTTAAACTATCCTTTTAAGCTATTTTCTTAAGCTACCTTTTAAGCTATCCTCTTTTTAAGCTATCCTCTTTTTAAGCTATCCTCTTTTTAAGCTAACCTCTTTTTAAGCTATTTTCCTCTTAAACTATCCTCTTAAGTGTCTTTATAAATTATCCTTCTTGCCTTTTAAAGACTCTTAATAATAAAGTTTAGTATATTATTTGTTAGCATTTGTTAAAGTTTAGCTAAGTTGCTTAATAACTTCTCGATAAAAGTTATACCTTATAAAATTACAGATTTTATAGCAATTAAAAAGCTTGGCATGCTTACTTAGTAGCTCCCTTATAAATTAAAGCCTCTTTACTATAAGCTTCCTTCCTCTTAATTAGATAATTATATATAATTACTTTGCCTTTATTACTTGCGACAATTATAAGCCTAGTTTGCGTGTTATTTGCGCACCTCTATTAATAATAGTACAAGTATAATAGTGCTCTTATAATTAATCTTTACTATCGACTTTATTAAAAGAATATATAATATTTTTTATTCTTATAATCCCTTTTAATAATAGCATCTTTCCCTTTAATCTCTAATATACGCCTTATTAATAGAAAAAGCTTCTTTAAGTAATACGCTAAGCTTAAAATTAACTTTATATCTTATAATATATAGCACTTAGCTAACTTTAATGCTTTTAACGCTTTATATTTACTTTTTATTAAGCTACTTTACTATTAACAATTAATTAAATAATTAAGCAATTAAACGTTAAACGAAATACCCCTTTAATAATATAAGATATAAATAAGAGGCTAAAAAGGAAGCAAAAAAGGGAGCGCGGCTATAAGCCCCTTAATTAGCTAAATTTAAGGATATTAAAAAGGAATATTTATTTTAGCTTAAGGAATATACTATTAAGCAAGGGAATTAGTTTATTTAAAGCTTTTAGTATTAAAATATTTAAGATTAAGTATATTATATAATAAAGTTTGCCTTACTTGCATTATACTTTAAGTTGCTTGTTACTTAAAAACGATTCTCCCTCTAAAATATTATATAAGTTTTATATAATTAATTTTAGCCCTTAGAAGATAATACTCGAGATTAAGTAAAAGAATATTACCGGAAAATACTCGAGTATAACAAATTTAGCTTAATTAATCTTAAAGTTTAATTATAAAAAAATATTAATAAAACCTTTTTATAATATTAAATAAAATAATTTCTTATTATAATACAAATTTCTTAAGCAATAAAATCAAGTATAAAGTTAACTAAAATATGTTAACAAATTTATATATATATTTTATTAATTATAGCAAAATTAAATAGTTCAAAATTTAGACTATTTTATAATAAATATTATAATATTAGCTAGCGGGCGCTTTCTTTTATCGAGATTTGATAATAAATTGCAATTTAAGGCCTTACTAAGTTTTTAAATTTGTTAATTATAAAGTAAAGCAAAATTTTGCCTTAAATTTAATTAATCTTTAAAAGTATCCCTTAAAAACTTTTTAAAGTAGTAAAAAGCAAAGCAATAAGCGATATTAATAGCATTTTATACTAGTAAGTCAATTAAATTGTTTATAGTTAATAAAGAAGACTTTTTGCGCTATAAAGCCGAGGTGCTTAAGCTACTTAAAGATTAGCAACAAAAGTTATATATTATATCTTATATAAAGAAACACTTTTAAAAAAAAGGGAAGCAAATTAATTAAGCTATATATAAAGAATTTAAATTTAAAGCTATAAATGCATAACTTAGACTAAATACTTTCAATTAAGAGCTAAAGGTTACTTTTTATATTCGAAGATATTATATAATAGTTAAACTTTGCTTTATTAACTTTATTTACGCTAATATAAATGCCCGATATTTCTGTAAGATTAAGATAAATGTTATATACTTATTAAAGAATAAACTAAGTCTTAATTAAGGAAATAGTAAATTTTATTTGCAAATATTAATTATATTAAATTAATAGCATTTTAAGTAAAGCAACTTGCTAATAGCTACTCGAAGGAAATGCAAAGATATTAAAGAAGCGTATTATATTATAAAAGAAAAGAAAGTAATCAGTCGAATTTTTAAAGGTTTTAAATTAGTTAAATTATAGTATTAATAATAATAATTACTACTATATTAAAGAGAATATTAAAAATAGAAATGTTACTTAAAATAAGGATTATAATAACTTTTAACAATTTCTTAATATATATATAAATAACTTAAATAAAGACAATAATAAAGTAAAATCTAATAGCGCTAAAAGAAAGGGAGACTTTTTATAATATAAAGCCGAGGCGCTTAAGTTGCTTAAAGATTAGCGACAAAAGTTATAAGTTATATTTTATATAAAGAAACACTTTTAAAAGAAAGGGAGACTTTTTATAGCATAAAGCACTTTTAAAAGAAAGGGAAGCCAACTAATTAAGCTATATA
>Ga0302221_10000481_pt1 | contig 29365 bp, 15 predicted proteins | sample II_Palsa_E2_1_FD_193517 | JGI IMG/M metagenome (GOLD analysis project Ga0302221, IMG submission 193517) | Peat permafrost microbial communities from Stordalen Mire near Abisko, Sweden - II_Palsa_E2_1 | ecosystem: Environmental > Terrestrial > Soil > Palsa > Peat permafrost | place: Sweden... | reverse complement strand
TATGATTATTATAAATACTAAAGGGAAGACGGGCAAGTGGCTGAGTGGTTTAAAGCGTTTGGCTTGAAACTAAATATGTGAATAACATGCGGAGGTTCGAATCCTTTCTTGCCCGAAAAAAAAAAATGAATACCAAAATTAATAAACTCTTCAAATTAATAACATTAGTTTAAAAATAAATTAATTACAAGTACAATCAGTTAACACCCCCTTGATTAAAGACTAGACTTTATAAAGTAAAATAAGAATGGGGCTCTTTTATTAAATATTAATATGTAATATCCCAAAAGAGATTAAAATTAATTAACTTTTTAAGTCAATAACAAATTAAAAAATTTAAACTTAATTACTTATACAATTAGTTAACATTTCTTATTATTATAAGTAACTATTTCTGATATAAATATAGAACAAATAAGTAAAATTATTTTTTTTAATGTTAACTTTAAATTATATTATTTATATAGCTCAAAATGTTCAAGAGCAATTGCTTTTATATCTTAACATAAAGCTTTTTGTTTTTATATAAGATAGAAGTTTGATTCTTTTTTTTCTATTTTTTTTTTATTTACTATAAAGTGTGTTAAATAAATAAATATAGTATTAAAATAATTTATGAAGTAATTGGTTTTAATAAGCTAATATTATTTTATAATAATTAGTAATATTTTGGGAATAAAAAATATATAAAAATAAATATTTAAATTAATATACTTCCAAACTAATAAATCTTCCATAAGAGGTCAATCATATATATAATAAATATATTTCTTTTATTCAGATCTTTTTAAATAATTAAATTTCTATATCTTTACAAAGGTATAAATAATATTATAAGTGGCTATAAAGGTTATAAATAAATAATAATAAGTACATTTTATTTTTAACATGTCAACTTTAAATAATATTGTTTTCATTCATAATCCTTTAGAACAATTTGAAATTAAAGAATTTTTCTATTTCGGTGGACCTTTAATTGGGATGAAATTCTCATTAACTAATATTGGTTTATACCTTATAATAGTTACTTTATTAGTATTAGGGATGAGCTATTTATCATTAAATAATAATAAAGTAATCCCTTCTAGATGGTCATTAGTACAAGAATCTTTATTTGGTAGTATTTTAAACATGATTAATGCTACAATAGGAACAAAAGGTCAAGCTTATTTACCATTCTTATACTCAATATTCTTATATGTATTATTATCTAATTTAATTGGATTAGTACCTTATTCTTTTACACCATCTTCTCATTTTGTTTTTGGTATTGGATTTAGTGTAGCTATTTTAATTGGTGTTACTATCTTAGGTTTCCAAACTCATGCATTAAAATTCTTTGGATTATTTGTACCAGCTGGAACTCCTTTAGGATTAGTACCAGTTTTAGTAATGATTGAGACAATCTCATATTTAGCTAGAGCTTTAAGTTTAGGGTTACGATTAACTGCTAATATGATTGGTGGTCATGTATTATTAAAAATCTTCTCAACATTCACATGGAAAGCTGTTATAGGTGGACCTATTTTATTATTAATAAGTATCATTCCTTTCACATTTATAATTGCATTTACAGGATTAGAGCTTGCGATAGCTTTCATCCAGGCATATGTATTTACAATGTTAACGGCTTCATATTTAAACGACGCGATTAACTTACATTAATTTATAACGTGTTTAATTTATGTAAATAAATAAACACCCCCCTTTTTTCCTTTTATAAATTTATTTTTATTGTAAATTTGATATTATTTAACTTTTAGTATAAATGATTATTTATACAATAATTACTTCAAGTATTTATCTGATTTTATGTTAATTTAAAAATTAACAAAGGTACACTAATATAGAAAAATTTTATTAATATTACTATGCTTTAATGATTAACTCAATAAATTTAAAAAAATTAAAAATTCTAAATATTTAAGTTATATATCTATTTTTTGTAAAATATTGATAAGAAAAACTTGTTGGTACAAGCTATGTTATAAACTTAAAATAAGAAAGTCTGAATCTTATCTTTAATATTTTTATGGGACTATATTTAAATTGGTATAATAACAGAATTCTTAATCTATTGGTGTAAGTTTAACTCTTACTGACCTTTAAAAAGATTCATTTTTATAAAACCTTATTTCTTCTTAATAACCTTATTAATTAGGAATATATTTCAATTAGTAGATTACCTGAATTTCTTATTCTGTACTTTTAATAAATATTTTAAATAAACTTAATAGGGTAAAAATTTTTAACAATAATAGAGAAGGATTGTGAATGGTTAGCAACTTGACTGTAAATCAAGCAACCGAAAGGTTATAGGGGGTTCGATTCCCTCCTTTCTCATAAAGCAACTGAAAGATTATAGAAAGTTTAATTCTCTTTCTTCTTAATTTATTATAAAATATTACCTTTAATAATTTAAATAAAAATTAAATAGCATTTCTTTTGCAGAGAATAAGTATAAACAGAAAATTTTATAAGTTTTTTATTTTAGGGAAAAGCGGTTTATTGTTTTTTTTATTTTTTTTTGAAAAAGAAAAATTCCGAAATAGAACAATTTTTCTATATATACCCTTAAAAATAAGACTAAACTAAAATTTTAATTATCTATGTATCTAAAATTTTTTATTTTTGTATCTAAAATTTTTTATTTTTGTATGGGGGAGTTTTGTTAACGCCATTCTTACAGAAAATAATAATGGGTATGTTGGTAAAATATATGTTGATAAAACATATAAAATTACTACAAATAATAAAAATGAATAGCTTATCATGTTAACAAAATAGAATGGTAATAATTGTGGCATTTTTTTATTTAATAAAAATAATTAAAATTTAATCCTCCCGCAAGAAGACAACAGGTTAACCAAAAATAAAAATTAATAATATATTATTTTATTATAATAAACAATATATTATATCTAAAAATAAAGTTCACTAATTATAATTTATAATTAATATTTTTACTATTTTTAGAAAATCCCTTAGATTAATACTCATTTTTTTTTTCGGTTTTATAAACTTTTTTTTATAGAAAGGTCAATCCTGGAAATTTGAGTTTGACCTATATCGATTTTATTTTATCGGGATTAAACGGATTCGAACCGATATCCTCATAATCGACAATTATGTGCTCGACCAATTAAGCTATAGTCCCTTATTATTTTAAATAATATCTATTTATAATATAAACCTCTTTTTAGTTTGTTTTTCTTATCAGTACATTATATACTTAAAGAGTTTTTTTCTTAAGGAAAAAATAAACAAAAGGCGCATATTTTTAATAAAAAATTTTAGATCCATATAGAAGGTAATTTTTTTTTTTATTAAATGTAAAATACATTCTTATAATAAATATATTTATTTACTTTGAAAGTTTCATCATAAGGAAAAGGGTTTTCCAAAAATTTTTTTTAAGTCGTTAAGAAGAATTGAACTTCTATCTAATAAATATGAGTTATTCGTTCTAACCGTTGAACTATAATGACTATTATTATATATTTAGGAAAAGAAAGGGTGTTAGTTTATTGGAGTCATCGAGTAAAATAAATTATATAATTGATTAAAAAGAATAAAATTATATTATAATCATATATAATTAAGCTGGGTTCTAGTCTAATTGGTAAAGGAAAAGAACTAGGAGGGGGGGTGTTTAGAATAATGTTTTTCTCTAAACTAAGAATTGTTGTAATGATATATTAAACTGTTAAGTCGTTGGCCCTACCATTATTAATAAATTATAATTTGGATGAAAATAAGACCCATTCTTTTTTATACAATTTATTCTTATCTAAATATCTAGATAAATTACGTGTACTACAATCAAAATATTTTGCTGCTTCTATACAAGTATTAAATGATTTATATAGTACCATATCTTTTGTTTCTGAATCAAATGAATAAATAAATACATTTTTACTCATTGGATTTTTTTCACCTTTTAAAACCATTTTTATTTTATTTATAGTTTCAACTGAATGAGTTTTACCTAAACTATTAAAACTTATTTTAGTTAAGGATTTCTCCGTATGTTTATAACCTAATAAGGATCCTGCTACTTTAAGAATATTGTACTCTGGTTTAAGTAAATTTATATAAACCTGTTCTCGTTCAAGAATTAGTTGACGTGCTTTTTCTAAAGATAAATCGATAATATCAATATACTCTATAATTGTAAGAGAAAATGCAGAATGAGTATGAAGAAGAAGAGCTCTAGCTATATAATTATCCGCTCGTTTTAATTTTAAAGGAGAATAATAATTTTTTAACCGTTTAGATAAATCCACTGCTGATCCAACGTATATTTTCCCAGACTCTAAATGGGTCCATTTATAGATACCAGCCTTAGCTTTATTATCTTTTAAAATTTGTAATTTGTCTGTTTCTGCGTTATTATAAATAATTACCGGTTGATTAGGTAAATTTATATTAAATAAAATTATCGTATTTTTCATATTTTTTATATATAATTTTTATTCCCAAAATAATATTAATCATTATATAAATAATATTTGGCTTATTAAACCAATTACTTCATAAATTATTTTAATACTATACTTATTTATTTGACACACTTTATGATAAAATATAGAAGACTTAAACTTTAAAAAAGTTTTAATCTTTTTACCCTTTTAATATAAGACTAGATCTTATATTTAATGATATGTCCGGACAAACCATTTTTATTGAGATCTTATTATTGGTCATAAACTTTTATAATTATAATATATTAGATGGGTTCTAGTCTAATCTGGCAGGACACTTAAATTTGACTTAAGAGATTGGTAGTTCGAATCTACCGAACCCAAAAATTATTTTAAAAAGTCCTGGCTTGCAAAACGGATCCAGCCCTCGAATATATTAATTCTTATTTATTATTAATAAAAAATTTTTATAATTTTTTTTTAACTGAAAAGTAGGTCTTTATTTTATAAATATTATTAATATTTATAAAACATAAGTATTTTTTTTGGAAGGATCGTCATGGGCAAGACAAAGTATTTGCTAAATCCTTAGAGATTCCTCTTTGTGGGTTCGAATCCCTCTTCTTCCGTTTATATAATAAGAGTAAATGTATCAATAATGTTTAATGATTTTTAAAAGTCTATTTCTACAAATAAAATTTAAAGAATTTATCGAGCAATTTTATGTCAAAAATTAGAAATTAGAGGTATTCTGAATATTAAAATTTTAATTTAATACAAGATGATCATCAATTATATAATGTAATTGTTACTACTTATGCTTTTATTATGATTTTCTTCTTAGTTATGCCAGCTTTAATTGGTGGTTTTGGTAATTTCTTAGTATTAGTTATGATTAATATTTTAGATAATTAAGAAGATATGAATAGAATATTTATATAATATTATTTTAACTATATATGAATAAATGTTTTAATAAATTCTGTTATTTTTAGCATCTGAGACAATTGAAAGGTTTTAAGATAATTTAAATTTTTAAATTAATTGTTTATATTATCTTATTGTTATTTGTAAAAATACTATAAGTTATAACAGATAAAATTAAATATATTTAGTTATATTTTATATATAATTAAACAAATAATATAATTATACCATTATATAAGTATTATATTTATATACGACTATTAACAGGATAATGAATTAAACGAGTTTTTTATATGGGCATTATCAAGAAATATATTAAGCGGGTTGAAGCCTAATTGGTCAGGCGTCTAAATTGGGTTTAGGAGATAGTTAGTTCAAATCTGACCAACCCGAAATTAATAATAATTATAGGTCCTAAGGACCATTTTTCCCTCGAAAGAGGGTAATATATAAATGTTTAAAAAAAAAGAAAAGATGTTAATCAAAACTTTAATTATACATTATATTATAAAAAGTAGAACAATTAATAATATATAATTTTATATATTTATTTTAATAAATATAGATTTTATATAATATCTGTTATTATTCTATAATTATAAAAGAATAAAATATTTAATTGAAAATTTTAAATATGATTATTTTTGCAATAAGATAATGGTTTTGAAAATTCTATATATAATTTATTATTAGTTTTATAAATAAATTCATAAATACTTGATTCATTTTTAATTTCTTTTTAATAATATTTTGAATTTCTATTAAATTTAAATAATTTATTAATTGCTTAATAGTTAAAAAGAAAGGTTATAGCCGTGTTATTATTTATTTTAATGATTTTATAAAATGTTAATAAGTGTAATTATTAACTTTTATTTAAATAATTATGCCAGCATTAATGTTTACATAATATTTATGGTTTCTATCTATATGTGGTAAACTATAATTTAATTTTAATTTTAAAGAAAATTTCTAATATAATTTGGAATAGAATACTATAATTAATACTATGAATAAGATTTACAGACAGGATTTATGAACAAATAGAAGATTTTAACTTTTATTATTATTATTTAATAACAATAATTATCAAGATTTTTTATTTATTCTTATTTATAATAAACACCTATTTGTCGAAATTGGTATACGATGTTGAATTAAAATCAATTGCTTTTTAGCGTGTGAGTTCGAGTCTCACAATAGGTAATAATTTTATTATTTTCTTTTTTAGTTGTTCTTTAAGATTAGGTACTTAAAAAAGGTCTTTTCGAGAAAGATTTAAAAGGATAAAGAAAAATATATCTCTTATTAATTAATAATAAATTAATTATTAAAATAAATTTAAAGTATCTGAATTTTTATAGCCGGATACGAATAGAAAGGTATATATTTATTATAATAAATTGAATTTTTGAAAAAAAATTTTTTTAATGAATATTTTTACCATAAAGTGTGTCAAATAAATAAGTATAGTATTAAAATAATTCTAATATGTTATTAATAATAGTAATATATTATTAAAATATAGGCTTTTTAAGTCTTAATCCCTCCCTTCTCGAGGATTTATAATAGATGATTAATATTATTTTGGGAATAAAAAAAATAATAATAAATAACCATGAATTTATCAATTACTCTATTTTTAATAGGAATTTTAGGGTTCATTTTGAATCGTAAAAATATAATTTTATTAATAATTTCTATTGAATTAATGTTATTAGCAGTAACATTTATGATTCTTATTTCATCTTTTGCTTTTGATGATGCGATTGGGCAAGTGTACGGTATATATATCATTGCTGTAGCCGGAGCTGAATCAGCAATTGGTTTAGGTATTGTAATTGCTTTCTATAGACTTCGAGGTTCAATTCGAATTAAATAATTTTATTAAAATTAAATTATTCTATTAGAATTAAATTATTCTATCTTTTTCTTTTTTTTTACCTAAGGATTCTTTCGATTGTCACAAAAAATCAATAATAATTTTTGAATTTTATTAAATTATTAATAAGGGATTTATTCCCAAATATTACTTTAATAATTCAAATTTATACATCCGTTTTATAAATAAAGAGGAATTTTATACACTTTACAATGTATTTAGCAATTATTTTAATACCTTTATTAGGTTCAATCTTTGCAGGATTATTTGGAAGAAAATTAGGTGCTAAAGGTAGCCAATTCATTACTACTTTTGGGTTGATTGTAACTGCATTTTTATCTTTTACAGCATTCTATGAAGTAGGATTATGTGCTAGTCCAGTTAGCGTAGATTTATTTAGCTGGATTGATTCTGAATATTTTTTAGTTTCATGGGGGTTTACATTCGATAGTTTAACTGTATCTATGTTAATTCCTATTGTATTTATATCTTCATTAGTACATATGTACTCTATTTCATATATGGGGGCTGATCCTCATACACAAAGATTTTTCAGTTATTTATCAGCCTTTACTTTTTGTATGTTATTATTAGTATGTGGAGATAATTTATTAGTATTATTTGTAGGTTGGGAAGGTGTTGGAGTATGTTCTTATTTACTAATTAGTTTTTGGTTTACAAGAATAGCTGCTACTAAATCAGCAATACAAGCTATAGTTACTAATAAAGTAGGTGATTGGGGAATGTCTATTGCTCTTTTTGCAATTATTTTTGTATTTGGAAATTTAGATTATTCTAATATATTTTCTTTAGCTCCATATATTAATACTGATATTTTAACATTTATTAGTTTATGTATATTAATAGGTGTTATGGCTAAATCAGCTCAATTAGGATTACATGCTTGGTTACCTACAGCCATGGAGGGTCCTACACCAGTTTCAGCTTTAATTCATAGTGCTACTATGGTAACAGCTGGGATTTTCTTAATGATAAGAACTTCACCATTATTAGAATATAGTAGTACAGCATTGATAGTAATTACATGTTTAGGTTCATTATCAGCATTTATTTTTGCTTCTATAGGATTAGTACAAAATGACCTTAAACGAATAATTGCTTATTCAACAGCTAGTCAATTAGGATATTTAGGTGCAGTATGTGGTCTTAGCCAATATAATATAGCTTTTTATCATATTATTAATCATGCTTTCTTTAAAGCATTATTATTCTTAGCAGCAGGTTCAGTAATTCATGCAATGGCAGATGAACAAGACGTAAGACGAATGGGAGGTTTAGCTAAATTATTACCATTTACTTTTGTAGTAATGTTTATTGCTGCTTTAAGTAATATTGCTTTCCCATTCTTATCAGGATTTTATTCTAAAGAGATTATTATATTATCAGGTTATGGACAATATACATTCCAAGGATCTTTTGCATACTGGTTAACTACTTTAGCAGCATTCTTTACTTCTATCTATACTACTAGATTATTATATTTAACCTTCTTCTCTATACCAAATGGAACTAGAAATAACTATGAAAATACACACGAAGCTCCTTTCTTTATGGCAATACCTTTAGGAATATTAGCTGTATTATCTGTAGTTTTTGGTTATTTAAGTAAAGACTTATTCATAGGAATGGGTTCTGATTTCTTTGGAAATGCAGTATTTACTCATCCTAACCATATAATTTTAATAGATGCTGAATTTGCAATACCATTATTTATAAAATTATTACCATCTATTCTTACTATTTGTGGGTTTATTGGAACATTATTATTTTATGAATTTGTACCAAATATTTTAGTTGAAATTAAATTATCTAAATTTGGTAAAACTTTATATACATTCTTAAATCAAAAATACTTTTTTGATTTAGTTTATTCTCGTTTAATTGCTTTAATCTTAAATTTAGGATATCTTACTCATAAAATCATTGATAGAGGTACATTAGAACTTATTGGACCTACTGGTTTAACTAATTTATTCTCTAATACTAGTAAAAATATCGCTTCATTAGATAGTGGATATATTCCTAATTTAGCACTTTATATAATTTTATCTGTTCTTACATTAACAGGTGCAATTTTATACTTAGATGATGCTAGATTATTATTAGTATTTATTTCTACTTTATTTACTATCAACTCTCGTCATTTTACAACTAAGACAAACTCCCCCCTTCCTTAAAAAAAAAATAATTTATAGTTTATACTAAAAATATTTATTAAATTTAATTAATTATTAATGGCCAATCTAGACTATATATTTTAATAGGACAATAGCTTAACGTAAAGCTCTCTGCTCATAACGGATATGATGGAAGTTCGACTCTTCCTTGTCCTATTCTTTTTATTGCCAAATATAATGGTAATAATACATTATATATATACAGAATTTGTATATTATTATTTTTTTTAAATTTTTTAGCATTTGTCTCCCTCTCTAGAAATACAAATAGATAAGCGAATTAAATATTAGATCTTTTCAAAAAAATGATCTGCGCTATTAATAGAGATCAATCTTAAATATCTAAACTATTAAAAATTTAAAATTAAATTTATAAATAAATAAGTTTATTTTTACTAATTACTTATATTAATTATATTATAATTAATAAAAGTAATTATATGGTTAAATATTAAATTCATTATAGAAAAATAAATTATTTATAATGATATAAGAATATACTTGAATTAAAAACCAATTTTATTTTTGTTATTTTGCATAATTTTTTATAAAATTTTAATTATAAATAATATGAAAACTTAAAAAAAAAAACAAAAATAATATATTTCTATAAAGAGATATACCTTTTTTATTCTTTTACTTTTCAGTATAAGTATAGCTTATTATTAGAATTTAATAATAAGTCTTAGATTAAGGAATATAAAAAGAATTTAAATATTTTGAAACTTTTAAAAACCCATCCTTTTTTAAGTTTAGTTAACAGTTATGTAATAGATTCACCATCTCCTTCAAATATTTCATACTTATGGAATTATGGAAGTCTTCTTGGTGTTGTATTAGTAATTCAAATTGCTACAGGAGTTACATTAGCAATGCATTATGTACCACATGTAGATTTGGCTTTTATTAGTGTAGAACACATTATGAGAGACGTAAATTATGGTTGGATGATAAGATATTTCCATGCAAATGGAGCTGCATTCTTCTTTATTTTCATATATATTCATATGGCTAAAGGATTATACTATGGTTCTTATAAAGCACCAAGAGTAATGTTATGGTCAATAGGTGTAATTATCTTTTTATTATTAATAATTACAGGTTTCTTAGGTTATGTTTTACCTTATGGTCAAATGTCTTTTTGGGGAGCAACTGTAATTACTAATTTAATGTCAGCAATACCGTGGATTGGTAACGATTTTGTAGAATTTTTATGGGGTGGTTTTAGTGTAGGTAATCCTACTTTAAACCGATTCTTCAGTTTACATTATTTATTACCATTCATTTTAGCTGCATTAGTAATAATGCATCTTATAGCTCTTCACGAACATGGATCTAATAACCCATTAGGGATTACTTCTAATGTAGATAGAATTAGATTCCATCCTTACTATAGCTTCAAAGATTTAGTAGGTCTTTTTGTTTTCTTATTCTTATTTGCATATTTTGTATTCTTTAATCCTAATTTCTTTGGAGAAAGTGATAACTATATCCCTGCAAATCCATTAGTAACTCCTATTTCTATTGTTACAGAATTTTATTTATTACCATTCTATGCAATATTACGATCAATACCTCATAAATTATTAGGTGTTATAGGAATGGTTGCCGCTATCTTAATTTTACTTGCTACTCCATTCTTAGATACATCTAGAATTAGATCTATGCAATTCCGACCAATTATGAAATTCTTCTTCTGGTTATTTGTAGCTAATTTCTTAATACTTGGATGGATAGGTGCGAACCATCCAGAATCTCCATTAGTTGAAATTGGACAAGTATCAACTATCTTTTATTTCTCTTACTTCTTAGTAATTTTACCAGTAGTAGGGATCATAGAAAATACATTATTCGATTTAGGAACTAAAACTAAATCAAACTCCCCCTTCATTAAATTATAAATATAAAAATATTTTAAAAATTATAATAATTACCTTAAAAAAAAATAAAAAAAATACAAATATTATGATAAAACTGAAAGCTTTAAACTAATTAATTGGAAATTTAATTATTTTTATCTTTAAAACATAATAAAACATGATTTTATGGATTTAATAACTATATTAAAAAATTTATACGCAAAATATATACGCAAAATATTATAATAAAAACAATTATTTTTATATAAAAATAATTATTTATAATATTTTTAAGATTGTATTTTTAGAATATTACTACACATTATTATGAATGAATTAAATATTTAATAAAATAATCTTATTTTTTTTTTATTTGATAAATAAAGGTTTTTCTCTATAGAAAGGTAAATTCTTTTTTGCCTAATCCTAATTATAAATATTTGCTCCGAGGGTGAATCGAACAACCGTAAAAGGTTTTTCAAACCTCTACTTTACCACTAAGCTATCGGGGCGCATTTGATTTTCTATATTATAATGAACGGACTTGATCCTCTGTACTATAATTAATTTATGTAAGGGATAAACTGTATGAAGAATACATTTCTATACTGTTTATATTTTATACCAATAATAGACATCAAGTATTATTAAACAATTTCTCAAGTATGATATTTTAAGTCTATCGTATAATAAGAGAAGTTTATTAAGAGTTTTTAATTAAAGAATTATAACTCCAAATAATTAAATATTTCCTCATACTAGAAGCTCGTGGCCTTATTAGATTAAAAATAATAAGCATTTGTAACTTAATTGGAAAAGTATAGATCTTCTAAGTCTAGTAATAATGGTTCAAATCCATTCGAGTGCTTTATCCAATCTTTCCTTTCTACAGGAATGTTTAATATTTTTTTAGTAAATTAAGCTAAATAAATTATATTTAAGTCCCTCCATTTAAAAAAATTTTTTTTAGATGGATAAGGTTTGGGCGAAAACAAGGGTTCGAACCTTGGTATATAGATCCACAATCTACCGTTCTACCGATTGAACTATAATCGCCTTATTTATTAATAAATTGAATAGCCATTTTTAATCGAAAAAGAAATATCATAATATTTTATTAATTATATCTTATTTTAACTAAATTTTATTAGAATATTAGTGAATCTATTTGGAGGGGGGAGTTTTAATATAATTGTTAGTTTAATCAAATTAATATCTTGACATATTAATTAATGAGATCCAATTATTTATTTTTATAGGCTAATTTATAAGATTTATCTTTAAATGTATAAATAGTATTATCCTCACATCTTCTAGAAATTGTCCTAATTGAGCACTCTAAAGCTAAAGCAGCTGCAGATTTTGTAGGATAAATTCTTTCTTCACCACTTTCAATATTTGTACATAATATAACAACACCTCCATAAGAAGCTTGCATTTTAAAACGAGTTTCTTTTGAGAAAGTAATTCCAGTTCTATTTATTCTATGAAGATTTTTTGTATCTTCACTAATATCTTTATTCCTCATTTTCTCTAAAGTTTTAACTGAATGATTTTTACCATACATGGGATTAGATTTTCCTGCCATTTCTTTACTTAGTAAAGTTCTTCTTTCATCTGTCATGATTTCTTTCATTGCCTTACTAATTAAAGCTTTTGTTTCTTCAGAATGTTGAGCCCCTAAACGAGAATCAGCTGTAGAGAGTAAATTATAAGAATTTATTTGTTTAGCCTCCTTAAAGATTAGATTGAGATATTTCTGTTCAGTAAGTAAAACTAATTTTCGAGCATCTTCCTTAGAAAGATTCGAAGTATCAATAAATTCAAGAATTAATAAACTAAATGAAGAATAACTATGATGTAAAAGAGCATTATAAATATAGCTATTATCTTTAGAGTCCTTTAGATAACTTTGATTAAAGTAATTCTTTAACCGTGAAGATAAATCGAACGCGGAACCAATATAAAATTTCCCAGATTCTTTATGTTTCCACATATAAATACCGGCAAGACCTTTAAGGTCTGTTAAAATCTGTGATTTGTCTGAATTTATATTATTATAAATTCTTATTGGTACAAATATTGAAAATAATATAGAATAATCTTCTATATAATCATAAGAAAAATCACCCACTATATTTGGGATTTGAAATAATAACGTTGTTTGAAATAACCCTTCATAAATCTCTGAAATATAGCATGATAATAGAGATTTTATGAAAAGTAAATCTGTAATTAAGATTGTTAATAATATTATAGAAGCTAATGGTATCGTTAATACTAAAATTATATTTTTTAATAATAACATAATTATATTTTACATTATTTATTAAATTTTTCTTCTTTATAGCTGCCAATTACTAAATAGACCTGCTTATTATGAAACTGAACCCTCCAACTCTTTAAGAAATTACCGAGATAAAAAAAGAATCTACCGTTCTGCCAATTGAACTATAATCGCCTTATTTATAATATAATAATTATTGCCCACCTCCCTTTTTATTTTAACTTTTTTAAACTCAAAAAGTAATTAATTTTTAATAATATACACTAAAGATTAAAATTTTATTTTATAACTTATCATTATCTATAAATAATTCATATTTTAGATTTAGAAAACTGAAAGAAAAGATTAAGATTTGATCATTTTATCTGGTAAAATATTTAGTTTTACTTTTTTTTTATAATATCAGAATAGATTATACTTTATAAAACTTTGCTTCCTTCCTTTTACAAGAGGCCAGTAATTAAATATTATTATTTATTAAATTTATCGGACTAAATTAGTTAATGAATATTAAAAAGACCATTTAAATTATGAATTTTTATTTTTAATTAAGCACTTGTAACTTAACTGGAAAAGTATGAGTCTTCGAAACTTAGTAATAATAGTTCAAATCTATTCAAGTGTTTATAATTTAATATTAAGATTCTTTTCATAAATGAGAGGGGTGTAAATCGAATTTTTCGATCTAATGTAAATATAATTAAAACCTTATAGTATATTATAATCCCTACTATAACTATTTATTAGAAATTAAAAAAGTTGATAAAGTCCAATTAGCTTTGAATTGTCGGCCATTTTTAATATATCTCATAATAGTAATATGAGAAGTATTAAAATATTCTGCTGCTTTTCTTGCAGAACTAAAAGTATTTACTAGTAAACCTTCAGAATCATAAATAAAAACTGCTGTACCTTGAGTAGCACTAATTTTTTCTTTAGCTTCAGTAGTATGCATTTTACCAAACATTGGGTGAGTACTACCTGAATTAGCTAAACTGATTAAAGCTTTAGTTTCTTTAGAAACTATTTTACCAGACATATGTAAACTAATTAAAGTTTTAGTTTTTTCAGAATGAGGTTTATCTAGCATTCCTCGAGGATTATTCTCACCTGATCTATCAATGTTTTTCTGAGCAGAACTCATTTTTGCTTTTGATTCTTCTGTATGAATAAACCCTAAAGAAGAACCTGCTATTTTAAGAATGTTGTACTCAGGCTCCAAACTATTTATATAGTACTGTTCTCGAGATATTAACTCTTTTGGCTCACAATATTCAAAAACTATAAAAATAAAATCTTGTAAATTGTATTTATTAATCGCTCTTTGTAATAAAATATTTGAACTAAAGCCATTTATGTGGTCATCAAATCGCATATTTAATTTAATAGAAGAACCAATATATAATTTAGAATTAGTTTTAGAAAGAAACCCATAAATACCGGATTTTCCTTTTAATTCTTCTTTAATAATTTTTTGAATCTCTGCTAAGTGTAAATAACTCATCGATAATTCGATGGTTGAAAAAAAAGATTGTAATCGTGTCATTGTTTATTTTAGTGATTTATAAAAAATTAGCAAGCGCAATTGTTAACTTTTATATATTAAATATATCCTCGATGGTGTTCACATGACACCCAAGACTGTGTTCCTGTGAAGAAGAAAGAAGAATTAAACTTTAATCTTATGAATAACAAGAGTTTTACATAAAGCTATTGTTAAATTAATTCAACTAACCTTTTTAGTAATAGTGGTAATTAGATAAACTTGGTAATTCTGGTTCGAAACTTAGTTATAATGGTTCAAATCCATTCAAGTGTTCTTATATCTTTATCATTTTTATAAGAAAAAGAAGTATTAAATAATTTATATGTATATTTTCATTATTATAGTGAGTGGTCTATATAATTAGTATAGTTATATTTATATATAAGCAGTTATAGGTAAATGGTATACCAGTGCTCTTCCAAAGCGATATTCCTTTTTCGATTAAAGGTAACTGCAATTTTAGATAATTTTATAAATAAAATAAACGATACAAAATCCAATTTAAGTGGATTTAGTTTTTAGTATTGAGTCTTTTCTAAAATTTTTATTTTTTTTAATAAAAATAGACCCTGAGATATTTTCAAAGGTTACTCGCTAGAAAATTTTAATAAAAAAAGAGGAAACAAAGTTTATTAATTTAAATGGGCAAATTATTTAATATGTAAACAAATTGGTTTAATATATAAATTTATAATTGATTAATCATCATTTAGATTGGGTTTTTAAAACATAGATTTATCTTTTTTTTTTTAATTCCTAAAAGAGGCCTGTTTACATTTTAATAATAATAATAATAATCAAATTATTAAAATTATGATAATTAGACTATATAATTAATGTTGTTCAAGTCTTTTAAAAAGTCAATAATAAAAAGTATAATAAATATAATAGGCAGTTATAGGTAAATGGTATACCAGTGCTCTTCCAAAGCGATATTCCTTTTTCGATTAAAGGTAACTGCATAAACCTGGTTAGCTTTATAAGGTTTGTCCTCTCTTAGCCCAGGATAGATATGATGATAAGTAAGGTCTCTAAATAATATACAATTAAGTATATTAATATACTTTGTATTATCCCCTTTAGGGGTAAAGCTCTTAAAAGAGTAAAAGAGTTTAAACAGGGATAAAGAATTAATAAATAAAAAAATGATAATTAATAATACGATGACAATTAATAGTACAATTAATTCATTATTAGAAGCATTAATTGTAATAGGACCTTTATTAGGTTCTATAGCATATGTAACTATTGCTGAACGTAAAATAATGGGAAGTATGCAAAGAAGAATTGGGCCCAACAAAGTAGGTTATTATGGGTTATTACAAGCATTTGCAGATGCTTTAAAATTACTAGTTAAAGAATTAGTATTACCTTCAAATACTGATAAAATACTTTTTGTATTAGCGCCTATGATTTCTTTAATTTCTGGTTTATTAGTTTGGACTCTTATACCATATGGAAAAGGTTTAGTAATAGCTGATTTTTCTTTAGGAATTGTAACAATTTTAGCAATATCTTCAGTAGCAGCTTATGGAATTATTTTAGCAGGTTGGGCCTCAAATAATAAATATTCATTTATTGGTTCTTTACGAGCTACAGCCCAATTAATAAGTTATGAAGTAGTTTTTGGATTAATAATTTTATTAGTAATCTTTTTTGTAGGTTCTTTTAATTTAACTGCAATTATAGAATCTCAAAAAGCTATTTGGTATATTGTACCATTATTCCCTATAGCATTAATGTTTTTAATAGCTATATTAGCTGAAAGTAATAGAGCACCTTTTGATTTACCAGAATCAGAATCTGAATTAACAGCAGGATTTATGACTGAATATAGTGCTTTCCCATTTGTGTTCTTTTTCTTGGCAGAGTATGGAGCTATCGTGTTCTTAAGTACTTTAAGTAGTATTTTATTCTTAGGAGGATATCTTATACCTGGTGTAGAATCAAATGGTTTAATGACAGGTTTATCTCTTGGATTTAAAACTTCATTTATTTTATTCTTATTTATTTGGATACGTGCGTCATTTCCAAGATTAAGGTATGATCAATTAATGAGTGCAATTTGGAGTAAAATGCTTCCTGTTGTAATTGCATTTTCAATTTTAATCCCGTGTATCATCAAAGCTTTTGAAATATATTAATTTATAATCAAAACTTTTGAGATATACACCCCCCTAATAGAAAATAATCACAATTATGAATTATAAAGTTTTTCCCTTATATAATTTTATTTTAAAAAAAATATTTTTATTAGATGTTTAGTTAGACACAATACCTTATTATATTTTAAATAATAAAATTATTAGTACTGATTTAATAAAATATAAAAAACTAAAGGTAATTTTAGTACCATTAAATAAAAATGTTAAAATTTAAATTTGTTTTAATAATATTCTAAATATTTTGAAGAGAAAATAGATTTTAACTGAAATTAAATAAATAATAAAAAACTGAATTGATAAAGATTTAGTATTTTCCCTTTTTTAATATTTATATAATAAATCATCTTTTTATAGTCTATATAATAAAATAAATGTTTAGAAAGGTTTTTTTTTAATTAAACCTGGCTATTACCGTTATGTATATATAATTATTAAGTATTATTTTTTTGTACGAGACTTTTTATAAATTATCATGTTATTTTTTTTATCAAAATTATTACCTACTGTTAATTGTGATGTGGCTGAGCCATGGCAATTATCATTTCAAGATGGTGCATCACCATCTTTTGAAGGAATTGTAGATCTTCACGATCAAATTATGTTTTATTTAGTAATAATCGTTATTGGAGTATCTTGGATGTTAGGTATAATTATAGTTAAATTTAATACTACTAAAAATCCTATTGTATACAAATACTTTACACATGGTACAGTAATAGAATTAATCTGGACTGTAACTCCAGCATTTGTATTAGTTGCAATAGCATTCCCAAGTTTTAGATTATTATATCTTATGGATGAAGTAATAGATCCTGCAATTACTGTTAAAGCTGTAGGTTCTCAATGGTTCTGGAGTTATGAGTATTCTGATTATATTTCAGATTCTGGAGAACCAATAGCTTTTGATAGTTTTATGGTTCCTGAAGCTGATTTAGAAGAAGGTCAATTTAGATTACTTGAAGTAGATAATAGAGTAGTATTACCTGTAGATACTCATGTTAGATTTATTTTAACTGGTAGTGATGTAATCCATTCTTTTGCTGTACCTGCTTTAGGTCTTAAATTAGATGCCATCCCAGGAAGATTGAATCAAACTTCAACATTTATCAACAGAGAAGGTTTATTCTACGGTCAATGTTCAGAAATCTGTGGAGTTAACCATGGATTTATGCCAATCGTAGTTGAAGCTGTTTCTTTAGAGAAATATATGGCTTGGTTAAACGAGCAATTAAGCTAAACTCCCCCCCCCTTTCTCTCTTTTATAGTTAATTAAAGATGGCTATAATAGTTATTTATATTTAATAAATAAATATTATTTTTTGTACAAGATTTTTTATAAATTATTATATTATATATAATTTTTATTATATTCAACTTAAAGTTACTCCTTATTTTAATTAAAATTATTTTTTTTTTAATTACTTATCTTAGAAATAAAAAATTATTTAAAAATAAATTTAATTAATTTTTACAATACTTTATATTTTTAGTAATTGGAATTTATATTTATGTTAAATTTTTAATTCCTGATATTTAAATATTATTTAAAAATAATGAAAATTTCTTAAATTATTTATCTTTTAAAAATAATTTTACAAATAACCTTTCAAAAAAATAGTAATGAACCTTTAATTTATATTATAAGACAAGGCTTAAATGAAATTGCTAAAAATACTATATATTAATTTAAAAAGATATATTTAAGAATATAATATTTATTTAAGATTATAAAATATATTTCTTATTTTATAATTATATTATTTATTTCTAATAAGATGGTAAGTATAAAAAATATAATATTATAAAATTATTTAAAATCCTCTTTTTTTTAAGGGAATGTGCTTTAAAATAGTTATAAATTAAGAGATTAAAAATCTTATTTTAATTAATATATATTTATGGAGACAAAAAGACTCGAACTTTTCTCTTTGGTATGCAAAACCAATATATTACCAGATATACGATGTCCCCATATTTATTAAGATCTAAATTACCCTCTAGAATAAATTATTTTTATTAAGTCTATATTTTTATTATTTTATTCTAAAATTAAATCTATTATAAGTAAAGCAATAAAATTTTATTAAAATTGATAAGTATTTAATAATTAAGTTAATAATATACAAGTTCTGTATATATAATATATTATTACTATATTATTTAGTAATAGAAAGAATAAACAAGAAAGAGTTGAACTTTCATCATATCCGTTATGAACAGAGAGCTTTACGTTAAGCTATTATTTATTCAAATATATATAATTAATATAGTTATTATGGGTAGTGAGACTTGAACTCACATGATATTAATCAAATTGGCCTAAACAATTCGCGTAAACCAATTCCGCCTTACCCATATTAATTGTTAATCTGTTTGTACCCATCTAAAAAGTCCAGATATTAAAAAGAGTTTAAAATAATTTTATTTTTTAAATTAGTCAAATTTGAACTAATTTCTAAATTTTATTTAAAGGTTTTAATATTTTTAATTAATTATTATTAATTATGATAATTATGATTAAAAAGTATTAAATTAAATTAATAAATTAATTTATATTTTTGAATTATTATATTTATATAAATTTTTATAAAATACTTTAATCTCTTCTAAAAAATATCTTTTTTTACTTTTAATAAAATAAATAATGATATTTTTAAAGTACTTTAATATATAAAGGATGATAGTTTAATTGGTAAAGCGCTCGACTCCAAACCGAGAAACTGGAGGTTCAAGTCTTCCTCGTCCTGTAATAAGATTATCTCTATATTCAATTTATTTAATTTTTTAATTAACAAAGTTATATGATGAATCCTATTTATTTAACAAATTATTAATTAATGATTAATTTTTTCATATAATAATTACTATGATATAAAAAATAATATATTTTTTATAAATATTTTAAATTTTAAATACTAGGACTAATATATTACTATTTTCTATAATTTATTTTATTCTTTTATTTATGGGTGACCTTACTTATTTAAGAATAAATAGACTTATAGAATTATTGATAAAATAACTTAAAATTTAATACGATAAATATTAGTTCGATTCTCATATGTCGTATTAAATATTTATGTTAATTTTTTTTTATGAATTTTTTTTTTAATAAAAGTTAAGTGTAAAATTACTATGATATGATAATAATTTTTTATATTATCATTTTTAAATTAGCTAACCTTTTAATAGGAAAACTAATATTATGGGATTTATATATATAAATATAAAAATGTATAAAACTATACAATCACATCCTTTTCATTTAGTAGAACCATCACCTTGGCCTTTAGCAGCTTCATTAGCTTTATTAACTACAACACTAAGTGGTGTTATGTACTTTAATAATTATGCTAATGGTGGTTTATTATTAACATTAGGTTTAATTTCTACTGTATTATCAATGTCATTATGGTTTAGAGATATTATCATTGAAGGTACATTCCAAGGATCTCATACTTCTAAAGTACAACAAGGATTAACATTAGGATTTATTTTATTTGTAATTTCTGAAGTATTTTTCTTTATTTCTCTTTTCTGGGCTTTCTTCCATTCAGCTTTAAGCCCTACTGTAGAATTAGGTTGTGCATGGCCTCCAGCAGGTATTGAAGTAATGAACCCTTGGGAAGTTCCATTATTAAATACAGTTTTATTATTATCTTCAGGGGCTACTGTAACTTTAGCTCATCATGGATTAATACAAGGTAATAGAAAATTCACTATTTATGGACTTATTGCTACTATAATTTTAGCAATACTTTTCACAGGATTCCAAGGATTTGAATATATTAATGCTCCTTTCACAATCGCAGATTCAGTTTATGGTAGTACATTCTATTTTACAACAGGATTTCATGGATTCCATGTACTTATTGGAACAATATTTATAGCTGTAGGTTTATATAGAGTTATAAATTATCACTTTACTGATTTCCATCATGTTGGATTAGAAGCTGCTATTATATATTGGCATTTTGTTGATATTGTATGGTTATTAGTGTTTATTTTCTTCTACTATTGGGGTTCATAATTACCCAAACAATAAAACTCCCCCCTTATATATTTTTTTTTTATAAATACTTAAAGAAATATTAAGTCTCTTTTTTAAGAATTAAACTTATAAAGGTTTAATTCTTATTTTTTATTAAATCTACAAAGCTTAAGAAGGATGAAAAGGTAAAATAACTTCATAAATTATTCTAGATAAAAAAAATAAAAATACGCTTAATAAAGAATGATATTAATATAATTTTATATCTAAAAAATTTTTTCAAACTTTTAAATAAAATTTTTAATTATAAAAAAAAATAAGATAAGACATTTTAAATTAATTATTATTTAAATTATTTTTAATAATTTATCCAAATATTAGAATATAACTAGAATATTAGAATATAATAAAAATATTATAATATAATCAAAATATTAATATAATATTTTAATATTAATTTAAAGGGGGGGGTGTTTACACCAATTAGTAAAGAACTAACTCCTAAATGAAGTGATTCTAATACTACATTAGGGTAAATACCTAAAATGAAAGAAACAATAATTAATGGAAGAACAACAAAGAACTCTCGTCTATTTATATCTGGCATAGTGCTCATGTATCTTGAAGCACTTCCAAATGACATACGATTAAATAACCAGATAGAATATGCTGCAGATAAGAACATTCCTGTAGCTCCTAATATTGTAATAATAGGGTTTAATTGGAAGGCACCGGCATAACTCATAAATTCACCAATAAAGTTACCAGAGAATGGAGTACCAATATTAGCAAGAGTAGCAAAGAAAAAGATTAATGATAAAATAGGCATAGATGTTGCAATACCTCTGTAATATTTAATAATTCTTGTGTGACTTCTTACATATAAGATATCACCTACAATAATAAATAATAAAGGAGAGATAACTCCATGAGCTAAACCTAATATAATTGCACCTTCAATACCTTGAAGATTATTAGAGAATAACCCAAGTACTACAACACCCATATGACTTACTGAACTATAAGCAATAATGGCTTTAACATCTATTAATCGTAAACAAGTTAAAGAGGCATAAATTATACTAATAACAGCTAAAGTAAATATTAATGGAGTAAAATACAAGGTAGCCTCTGGTAAAAAAGGGATCATTACTCGTAAAGCTAAGTACGTCGCTAATTTTAAGATTACACCAGCTAATAATACTGATCCTCCAATAGGAGCTGCAACATGTGCGAATCCTAACCAAATATGTCCAGGAATTAATGGAGTTTTAACAATAAAAGCGATTAAGAACCCTAGAAATAATAATTTTTGTACATCTGTACCAAAATCAATAGTAGATAAGATTTGGAAATCAGTTGTTCCTGTTAAAATATAAATTGTAATTATTGATAATAACATAAATAAAGACCCTGCTAATGTATATAAAAATAATAAATACCCAGCTTTTTCTTTACTTAATAAATCTCCATAACTTATAATAATAATAAATAATGGTATTAATATACTTTCAAAGAATATATAGAATAATAATAAATCTAAAACTATAAAAGTTGCTATTAATAAACTTTCTAATATTAAAAAATTTAATAAATAATGTTTAAGATTATTTTTATGATCCCAGCTTGTTAATATAATTATAGGAAAAAGAAATGTTGTTAATAATACAAAAAATAATGATATACCATCTATCCCAACATTAAAATGACAGAATGATAATTCAGCCCATTCTTGAACAAATTGGTATTCATGAGTATTATTATCAAATTTCCCCCATATGATAAGAGATAAAATAAAATTTAGAATTGTAGATCCTAATGTTATTTGTTTCATTAATGATTCATTTTTATTTACAAAAAGTAAACTTAAAGCACCTATTAAAGGTATAAAAAATAATGCTGTAAGCATATTAATTATTATATTTTACGCCTTTGAGGCGATGTTTTATTTCTAATCTTAATTTTATAATAAAAAGAATAAAATTCTTAATTTTCATATTATGGATATAAATTTTTTATTAAGATTTATTATGGATAATTCAAAAGAGAAGAATCGAACTTATATCAATATATATATCTTTAATGAGAGATATTGTACATGATATTTATATTTAGGGGAGAGTATTATTATTTATAAATAAAATTAAATACTTTGTTTCGGAAAAAGATATTTAATATATATAATTTATATTTTATTTAAAATTTTAAAGAAATAGAATTTTAAATTTTAAAGAAATAGAATTTTAATAATCATTTATATAAATCGAATACTAATCTAATATATTTTTATCAAAATTTAAATGTGTACACTGATAAATTTTAGCTTTACTTTTATTCTTTAATAAAATTTGATATCTATCTAATATAAGTATTAAGGTAAATAATTATAGAAACTGTCATAAGATTAATTTTAATATTATTATTATTTATACCTAATCAATTATAGCCACTATAATATTTATTAAGACGATTTAATTGTTTATCATCTAAATCAATAGTGCTATCTATATATTGTTTTTCATTTATTTTGTTTATCTAAATATAAATATCACTCTTATCTTTATTTTTAGCTAAGATCTTTTTATTATTAGTTTTAACGTTAATATATTTAATTATAGATAAATAACTTTATTATTATTAATAAAATTATCATTATTATTAGTAGAATAATATCGAATTCCTAATGTAAAATTATTTATTTTATTTAAACTATAAGAATTTTGAATAAAAAGGGGGGGTGTTAATTAATTTAGTAATTTATTTAATTAATGAATTTGAAGTAGTACTAGAAAGCCATACTTTAACAGTTGCTGCACCATTTTTTCCTTTGAAAGTAAATTTATTTGCATCTATCAAACTATTAGAACTATTTAAACTTAAAGTACCGATAGATCTTCGTACTATTCTAGTTCTAGAAGCTGCTTTACGTTGTGAAAGTCGTCCTGATATTACTATTTTAATACCTGATAAATATTGTGGATTTAATCTAGTAGAAGAATATTTAATTAAATCTTTAATATTATCTATATTATTTCTAATATTACTAGGTTTAACTAATTTAGCTTTTTTAAATAAATTTCGCGTAATCATATTAAATTTTCCATTTTTTATATTTAAAGCGATATATTGCGCTAAAATATAAGAATTTAAATAAGGATAATGAATTCTTACAGGTCTTAATTCAATAGGTTTACCATAAAATCTTGATAATTTTAATATTAATTTAGAATATCCTTTAGCTTCAATAGGTAATAATGAATTATTACTAATTGTTAAATTTTCTTGTAAAGATGATGTATTAATTCTTGATTGTTTATAAGGGTTTTTTCCTTTAGATATTGGTAAATTTAAAAAATAATAAAAACTAATTACAATTTTATTAGAATCTTTATTAAATTTAGGTTTTGAAATTAAAGCAAATTGAAAATAATGTTTAATAATATTTAAAGCTATTTTATCTACACCCCAATAATTATATTGTTCATTTTTAGAATTAAAATAATAAGATGTATTAGCCCAATTTTGTTTTGTTTTTAATCGTAAACTTATAGGATGTTTACTACCCATTTTTTATTGTATTCCCTCTTTAATCCTAATTTTGTCCATATTAAATATCTTTCCTAACTTTTCTCCAGAAGAGTGATACATCTGGTCTCTTCAATAGGCTGAAAATTTTGGTCCTCCGAATCAATATAAAGTTTATTTTTAATAAACTCCTTCCAAAAAAGATACAAAGTGCACCATAGGTGCACTTAGTTTTATTGAATTATTCTTTATTTTGTAAATCTTTCCTCTTTAAGGAAACGATCCAGATTACTACGAATCTAAAATAAATACTATAACTAGGCCTAATATAATAATAACTCTTTCCTTTAAATGGAAAGGTATATTTCTTTTCGAGAAATGAATAATCATATAATAAAATCCTCTAAATTAAAAGGCAAATAAAGCTAAATTTTAAAATATGTTAAGCCAGGATGAGTGGCGATTACGCCTCCCATGATATTTATTGCCAGATGTCTGAGTCGAACAAACATCTCGATGATTACAAATCATGTATTTTACCATTAAATTAATCTGACACTTAAAATTATAAAAAGATTATAGCCATAGGTCTAAGTTGAATAAATATCTTAAGGGTATAGGCTTTAAAAGAAATTGATGAATAATTTTTTCTTTCTTCTCCTAGCTTCTTTAATCGATTAAATTTTATAATATTTTTTAACCTTGTTGGAAAAATCTATTCCTTGCGAGGAAGGCCCAACAGGGGGGGTGTTAAATCAAAGATTCAATATTTATTAATTAGTGAAGCCGTATATTCCTCCCTACGGCTGCGGATTTTAGCTTATTTTTTGTATAAAGATAAGATCCATTGTTTTTTAAATAATTTACCACTTATGGTATATTTAGTGATTGTAGGATGAGAACAATTAAAGAATTCAGCAGCATTTCTAGCAGAACTAAAAGTATTTTCTAGTGAACCTTGCAAATCATAAACAAAAATTGTACCTAGACCTTTAGCTGCACTAATACTCGTTCGATGCTCAAGGGAGAATTTTTTATCTTTTTTAGCAGTACTAATTTTAGTACGGTGTTCTAGAGAAAATTTTTTACCTTTATGGGTTTCACTCATTAAACCCTTAGTTTCCGGGGAATGTAATTTTCCTTTACTAGCTTCAGAGATTTTAGTTAGAGCTTTCTCTGTATGTTTATAACCTAACGAAGAACCTGCAACCATAAGTATATTGTACTCTGGTTCCAAAAAATTTAAATAGTACTGTTCCTGAGATACCAGCTTATCTGGTTCACAATACTCAAAAACTATAAAAATAAAATCTTGTAAATTATATTTATTTATTGCTCTTTGAAATAAGATATTAGATTGTACTCCGTTAATATGGTTGTTAAACCGTAAATTTAAATTAATTGAAGAGCCTATATACAATTTGTTATTTGTTTTACAAAGAAATCCGTAAATACCCGCCTTCATTTTTAATTCCGTTTTAATAATTTTTTGAATCTCCGCTAAATGTAAATAACCTGTCGATAGCTCGATGGTTGAAAAAAATGGTTGAAGTCGTGTCATTGTTTATTAATTATTAATTTCTTTATCTCTGTTTTAAGTTTCTTTATCCTTTAAAAACCTTAAATTTTTAGAGACCTTACTTATCATCATATCTATCCTGGGTTAAAAAGGACGAACCTTATAAAGCTAACCAGGTTTATGCAGTTACCTTAGATCGAAAAAGGAATTTTGCTTAAATAAAAGCACTGGTATACCATTTACCTACAACTGCTTACATATCTTACCAATAAAAATAACATTTCGTTATTAACTTGTTATTTTAAGAAAGACTTAAACAAAATAAGTTTTACCATTAAAATTGACTGTCTATCATATCATATCAATACTGTTATTTATTTAATGGTAATATTATTAATTAATGGTAATATATAATTATTTAGAATATAGACTTAATATTACCTTATTAAATTAATCTGACCTTATTAATATTAATAGCTCGAAATACCTAAGAGGACAGTAGGGGAGGAGTATTTTTTAATATCTATAGTAAAATAATATTAAGATATTTTAAAAATAGTAAAATATTTAAAGAAAAATAGATCTTATCTTTATTTAAGAAATAAATAGTTCAATATATGGTAGGAGTAATATACCATTATTATAAATTAGTTAAAATTATCAAATAATAATTTTTAACTCCCCCTTTTTTATTTTTTTTTTTATAAGGCCTATAAAGTTAATAATAAATTATAATGTGATAGACTCTATGGTCAAATGGTTAAGACGCTATTCCTTCACAATAGAATTACCGGTTCGATTCCGGTTAGAGTTAAGACATTACTCCTTCACAGTAAAGTTACCGGTTCGATTCCGGTTGAAGTCAAAATAATAACTATTCCTTCACAATAAAATTATCGATTCGATTCCGATTAGAGTTAATATAAAATTATTTCTTCATAATAAAATTACCAATTTGATTCCGGTTGAAGTCAAAATAATAACTATTTTTTTATAATAAAGTTATCGGTTCGATTCCGGTTAAAATTAAAATAAACTATTAAAATTCCATCATAGTTGAATTACCAATTTAAGTTCGATTAGAATTAATAAAATATTTTGCCACTTTATTAAAATTTAAAAAGGATTAAAATAATATTTATTGTTCAAGTCTTATTATCAAAAATTATGAGGGAATGTTACTTAACGGGTAAAGTGGTAAGCTTTTAACTTATTTATCAGAGTTCGAGTCTCTGCGTTCTCATCAAATACACTAAATCTACTATATTTATTTTATAAATCTTATGAAAAAAAGATTTATCTCGGATATTAATGTTGATTACTTTTTAAAAAGTGATTATGCCGAGAGAAAAATCTATAAGACCTTATGTAAAAATAATTTCCTAATGTTAGGACTTTTTTATCTATTTTGCGAAGCCGATATACTGGGAGCAAAAGATAAAAATATTTATATAAGGCTAGGATTTATACTTTAAGGTTATTAATTTCAAATTAATCTACCTATTTTATACATTATTAATTAAAATGAATTCTTTATTATTAGATTTATTAACATTTCTTTCTATATTATCAGCTATATTAGTAATTACAGCTCGATCACCCATTATAGCAGTATTATTTTTAATTGCAGTTTTTATTAATGTGGCCGGTTACTTAATTTTATTAGGAGTTAATTTTATAGCATTAGCATATATAATGATATATATAGGAGCTATAGCGATATTATTCTTATTCGTAATTATGATGCTTAATATACGTTTAGTAGAATTAACAGAGATAGGATCTGATTATAGTAAAAATTTTCCATTAGCGATAACTATATCAGGTTTATTAAGTTATATAGTATTATCAAATACAATTACATCTAAATTTGATCAAATTTATTTAATTACAGCAATTTTTGATAAATTGAATTACTTAACTTTAGGTATCCATAATTCAGAAAATTTTGTTTATACAGGATTTAATACTGTTTATAACAACATTTTTGTTAATTATGAACAAATTCAAGCAGTAGGTGCTATCATGTACTCTTCATATGGATTATATTTAATACTTGTATCATTTATTTTATTATTAGCAATGTTAGGTCCAATTATCATAACATTAGATAAAAAAATCTAACTCCCCCCCCTTCTTCTTTTTACAATATAAAATATGAAAAAAAAGGAAAAGATCCATTCTTATGGGAAAGTTTTTATTTAAATAAAATTCGAATTCTTACGCTATTATTATATACATTATAAAAGAAATTTTAGAATATTATAAAATTAAAGATTTAATATAAAAAATAAAAATATTATATTAATTATTTAATAACATATTAAAATATATTTTAAAATATAGAATCTTATTTAGGATATAACTTTTCGAAAAAAAATAAAAATAAGTTTTGTACAAAAAATAAAACTCCAGAGAAAGTTTGACATCAAGGCTTGAAGATAAGTTCACCTTCAATAGAAATTATTTTAGGAAAAAGTTAAGTATAAATATTATTATTAATATATTTAACTTGTCCCTTTGACTATAAAGATTACTTATGATATTGTGAGGACTATTCCAGGAACAGATTATTCTATTTCCATAAGAAAAGGGCTGAACTATTTTATTTATTTATGATTAAGTAGTTTCTTACCAGTCAAAGGCTGAACAGATTTTTAAAGCCGTTAAGAGGAATCAAACCTCTATGGAGTTATTAACAGTAACTTGCTTTATCACTAAGCTATAACAGCAGATAGAAATGTTAACTGATTATACAGTTAATAGACCTTCAAAAATATGGGGACAGAAATATAATTGTTCATTATAGCCCTTTGGATTTGATCCCAAAGAAATTTATTAAAAATAATAGGAGGGTTCAGCTTCATATAAGGGAGGTATATTTAGCTATAAGAAGCTATAAAGAAGAAAAGGTTAATAAACAATGTATTAAAAAAATAACAGTAATGATATGTAAAATAATTTTCAAGATAATAAAGAGATTAATTGAGGATGACTAGCCAATGATTATAAAGGAGGTATAAATACCAAATATCCTAGCTA
>Ga0302221_10000475_pt1 | contig 29633 bp, 8 predicted proteins | sample II_Palsa_E2_1_FD_193517 | JGI IMG/M metagenome (GOLD analysis project Ga0302221, IMG submission 193517) | Peat permafrost microbial communities from Stordalen Mire near Abisko, Sweden - II_Palsa_E2_1 | ecosystem: Environmental > Terrestrial > Soil > Palsa > Peat permafrost | place: Sweden... | reverse complement strand
TATAATATTTAAATATATTTAATAATTAAAAAATAAAAAATAAATTAAATATAAAAATATAAAAAATATTTAAAATTAAAATATATAAATATATTAATTATTTAATTAAATATTATATATTTAATATTTATTATATATAAATATTTATATTTAATAAAATTATTATTTTTAAAAATATAATATTTAATAAAAATATTTTATATTCTTTAAATATTTAAAAATAATTAATTAATTAATTAATTATAAATACTTAAAGTATAATAAAATTAATAAAGAAAAAAAAAGTCTAGGATATTAAATTAATACTTAATAATATAAATTTATAAAATATTAAATTATTAAAATAAAATATTTAAAAGTTTAAAAATTTAAAAAATATTAATATATTAGATATTTAAAATAAATAAAATAAACTCTCGAGTATTTTAAAAAAAATATAATTTAGGAATAAAAAAAATATTTATATTTAGATTAAAATTTATAATTTTTAAAAATACTTTAAAGTTTAAAATATTAATTAAACGAAATAAAAAAAATTAAAATATTAAATATTTTAAAGTATTTATTAAATAAAGATTAAATATAAAATCTTTTAACTAAAAGTATTTTAAAACCGACTTTAGTAAATATTAATTAAAATAATTAAGAGTTAATAAATAAAAAATTAATTATAAAGTTAAAAAAAAAATATATTAAAAAATAATTATTTAAAATTTATAATAACTAATTTAAAATATATAATTAAAATAAAAAATTTAATAATAACTTTAATAAAATAAATAATAATAATATAATAATTACGCTAAACTCTTTATTAAAAATAATATATAGTTTAAATAATATTAATTATCTTTAAGTTTTTATAAATAACTTTTAGTTTAATTATTTAAAAAAACTTAAAAAAATATATAATTATATAATAATATATATTATAATAATTATATTAATTTTATAAAAAACTTATTTAAAGCTTATTATTAATAAAAATAAAATAATTTAATATATTTATTAAAATAAACTTTTATTAAAATTTAATTAATAAAAAAAGTTTAAAAATTATATATTTAAAGTAATTTTTAAAATAAATTATATACTTAAATTAAATAACTTAAAAACTAAAAAGTATTAATAAATAATATCGAATGTTTTAATTAAATAAATTATATTATTATCTTTAAAATAAATATTTATTTATAAAATAAACATTAATAATTATTTAATAAAGTATTAATTATATATTATAATATATAATAATATATAAAAAAAGTTTATAATTATATTAATATATATAATTATATTTATAATATATTTATTTTAAATTAATTATATTATAATAATATATTTTAACTTTAAAATAAAATAATTTAATATAATAAACGTGTTTATAAATATTATTAAAAACTTAAAAAAATTATTAATTATATATAAATTATTATTAGATTTTAAAAAGTTTAAATATATAATAAAGATTAATTATATTTTTTATAAATTATAAAATTCTTTTATTTTATAATATAATAACTAAATAAAAATATTTAAAAATATAAAGTTTTTAGCTTTTAAAAAAAAAGTTTATATTTTTATAAATATTTAATATAAAGTTTTTATATTCTTTTATATTAATAATGTTTAAATATTTTATTATAAAAACAATAAACTTTATATTATTAAAATTATAAAAAAAAATAAAAAAAATATATAAGCTATAAAATATAAAAAACATAAAATAATTTTTAAAAATATAAATAATAAAAAATTAAATTATTTAAAAAATATAATTAATTTATAATATTTATATTAAAAAGATTATAAAAAAATTTAAATTAAATAATAAAAAATATTTAAATATATTATTATTAAATTTTAAATTTATTAAATATAATAATTAAGTTTTAAAATATTAAATTAAAAAATATTAAAAAAAAAATTTAATATTATATATTATAATTATAATATATCCGGATATAATATATATAATTTTATTATTTTTTTAATTTTTTATAAATCCCGGCTTTAAGTATTTAATAATTATTAATTAAATTATTAAATATTTATTTAAAACTTAATTTTTAATAATTTAATATAATGTCGAGTATAAAAAAATTTAATTATAAATTACTTTTAATATTTTTTTTATTAATAATATTAATATAAAATATTTATTTTAAAAATATATTAAATTATTATTTAAAAATTTAATTATATAAAGAATAATTTATTAAATAATTATAATAATATTTTTAATTAAAGTTAAAATACTCGAAGTATTTTTTATTATAAAAAAACTATTAATATTTAAATAATTTTTTAAAAACTTATATTTAGACTTTAATAAACTTTAAATTATATTTTATAATAATTAATAAATAATTTAATTAATTATTAAAAGTAATAAATAAATTATTATAAAACTTTATTATATAAATATTTAAAATATATAAATAAAATAAAAATATTAAAAAAAAATTTAAAATTATATATTTATTAATAAATAATATATTAATAAATAAATTAATTAAAAATTTATTATAATATAAATTTAAATATTTTAAAGTTTTATTTAATCTTTAAAATATTTATAAATTATTTAAAAAAATTAAATAATTAAAAAATTTATATTTTTTATTATTTTTTTATATTATTAAAATTAAATAAAAAAAAGTTTTAAAATAAAAAATTAATTTTATTTTAAATATTTTAATAATATAAATAAATAATATTTTTAAATTAATATATTTAAAGTTTTAAAACTTTATAATTTTTTAATAATATTAAAAAATAAATTTATTATTATATAAATTATTATTTTAAGTCAATTTATATTTTTAAATAAAATAATAATTTAAGTAATAAAAATATTATTTAAAAACTTATTTTTTTTATTATTATTATTATAAATATCGAAGTTATTAATAAGTTTTATTTTATTATTTTTTAATATTTTTTTTTTAATTAATTCTTTTTTATTTAATTTTTTTAAAAATAAATTTATAATTATCTAAAAAAAATTTAATTTTTATAAATATTTATAAACTATATTAAAAACTTAAAAAAATTTTAAAGAATTTATTTTTAGATTATTATTATTTATTAGTTTTTTTTAAAAAATATATATTATTTTTTTAATAAATTTTAAAATAAAAGAATTTAAAATAAAAATATAAAAATTATTAATAATATATACGAAATAATAATAATTTAAACTAAAAAAATATTATTATAATAAAAATTATTATCGAGACTTTAAAGTAATATATTTATATAATAATAATAAAAATCTTTATATATAAAACTTTAAAATATATTAATTTTTAAAAAGAATATTAAAAATAATAATAAAAAATTTATTTATTAATTATAAAAAAATAACTAAAAGACTTTTTTTTTAAACTTTAAAAACTTTTAAAAATAAAATTAAAAAATATATAAAAAAGACTAAAAAAATTAATTTTTTAATTTTTAAATAATAATTAATTTTAAGTATTAAAATTATTAAAAAAAAAATATTTTAAATTTATTTATTTATTTATATAAACTTTATAAATATTTTTAATATATTTTTTATTTAAAGTATTTTAATAATTTATATTATTTAATATTTATTTAAATAAATAAATTTTTTAAATAATTTTTTTTTAAAATAAAAAAAAATATAAAATAAAAACTATAATAACTTTATTAAAGATTTAAAGAATATTTAATAAAAATAATAAAGAATTTATATAAAAATTAAAAAATTATAGTGATCTAAAATAAATATTTTACGCTAAGTCTAAGCGAGTAACAAGATATATAAAAAAAACTTTATTTAGTTTACTTTATATTTTACTTAAGAATTATATAATCATTAATTAATGAATATTATAAAAAAACATGCCTTATTATATTTATTTTTAATATTTTTAATTAGTTTTAGAAGAATCCCGCTACAATAGCGTAGAGAGTATCACGTGATCATTAAGGCTTAAAATATAAGGACTAGTCTCCAATATAATTTATAAAAAAACTTTATACTTTTTTATTTATTAATTATAGTTTAGTCTTCTCTAGTTTTAAACTTCTTTATTATTATTATATATTTATATTAAACTATTACTTTATAATTTTAAAATTATATAATTTTAAGTTATTTCTATAAGATTTTATTTATTATTATATTTTTTTTTTTATATATTTTTTAATAAATAATATAAGAATATCGAGTATAATTAAATTAAAATTTTTATAATTCTTTAAAGCTTTTATAAAATAAGACTTTAATCTTTAATACTTAAAAAAAAAATTTATTATTTTATTTTATATTTATCGGGATATATTATAATTATAATAAAGATATAATTTTATTATTTTATATTAATTTTTAAAAAAACTCGATAATATAATATTAGATTAATTATAAAATATAAGTCTAATTCTAAATAAAAAAATAATATTAATAAAAATTAACTCGGGAAAAAAAAAATATAAAATAAAGAAAAAACTAAAAATTATAAAGAAATAATATAAAGTAATTATAAATTAATTATAAGTATTAATTCTTAATAATAAAATAATATTATTAATTTTAATATTAATCTTTATTATTTTAAGAATAAGTATAAAAAGATTATTAATTTAAGTCTAGGGACTTAAATCAAGAAATAAAAACAAAGAACTAAAAAAAAAATTATTTTATTTTAAGTAAAGAAATAAAGAATTTTTAAAAATAAATTTTAAAAAAAAATAAGAAAATATAAAAAAAATTAAAAATTAAAAAAAAAAAAAAACCAGCTATAAAAAAATAATAAATAATAAATAAAATAATAAGAATAAATCTATAAAAATCAAAGAATAAATAAATAATAAAAATAATTAAAATAAAATATATAAAATAATTCTTTAATTAAAAATATTAAATAAATTAATAATAATATTTAAGGAATAAATATAAAAATAATAATAATAAAGACTCTTATTTAAAATATTAACTTAATTATAATAAAAAAAAATCGAGATATAATTAAAGTAAAGTATAAATAATTAAGAGATAAAAAAAAAACTTAAGATCTTTAAATTTTTTTTTTAAGAAATAAAGACTTTAATCTATATTAAATATTAATTTATGAATAAAGTCTTTAAAAAAAATAATTAAAAAAAGACTTAAATATTATAAGATTAATTATAATAAGTCTTAATATTATAATCCCATAATCTAAGAATTAGTCTCTCGTTTTCATGACTATACTTAAAGATAAGATTATTATTATAACTAATATATTTTTATTATTTTTAGACTAGCTAAAAATATCCTGATTTTAAGAAGAAAATATCTTTATCTTTTTAAAAAAATATAATAATCTTTATAATAACTATAAAATATTTAAAAAAATAAAAAAAATAAAAATTATTTATTATATTTATTCTTAATATAAAAATATTATTATTATAATATTAAAGTACATTAAGATAAATTATAATAAAAATAAATTCTATAAAGCTTTAAGAAAGGAATATAAGAATAATAACTAAAAAATATTTTATTTTAATTAAGAGTTTCTAGAATAAATTATTAAAAAAATAAAGAATAATAAATTAATTTTTAAGACTTATATAAATTTATTTAACTAGATCTTAAAAATATTAATTAATTAAGAGAAACTTAATAAAATATAATATATTAAAGAATTTATAAAAAATCTAAATAATATAATTAAAAATAAAAATTTTTAAAATATCGAGTTTAAATCTTTTAATATATAAATTTATAATTATATTAAAATATATAAAATAATAATCAAGATATATAAAATTAAAAAAAAATATTAATAATATAATAAATATAATAATCCAGACTATATTAAAATTAAATAAATTTATCTTAATAAAATAATAAATAATTTATTTCTTAAAAAAAATTAAAAATATTTTTATTTTTATTTATATTAATCTTTAAGACTTCGGGAGGCCTTATTAAAGAATATAAAAACTAAATAATATTAATATTAACTTAAATTCCTAAGACTAAATAATTAATATTTAATAAAATTAATAAATTAATAAAGAAAATAATAAAACTAAAAATTTATATAATAATCCAGGATATTTTTAATAATATTATAAATAATCTAAAAAAAAAAATTATTAATAAAATAAAATCCTTAATATTATTTTAATAATTATCTAGTAATTAATATAATTAATTAAATAAATATAATTAATTAAATAAATTTAGTTAACGAAATAAATTCCTATAATATAAAAAGAATCACAATAATAAATTTTAAAATAAATATAATAAATATAATAAATATAATAAATATAATAAATCTAAAAATAATAAATATAAAAATAAAAATTATTAAAACTCGGGATAAATCAAAAGAGGAATAGTCTAGGAAAATTCTCTTAAATTTATAAATAATATAAATATTATAAGATTTTAATTAATCAATAAAAAATATTCTAAGTATTATAATTAAATTATTAATAAAATAAAAAATCTAGAGTATAAAGATTATTATTTTTATAATTATCTATTAATATAATATTTAATAAAAAAGAAATATATTTATAAATTTTAAAATTAATAATATTAAAAATTATTAAAGTTAAGAATAAGAATAACGTTATTATTCTTTAATAAAAATTAAAGATAATTTAACTAAGCTCGAGTTATTATTTAAAGTAAAAAATTTAATTATAATATTAATACTAGATTAATAAATCTTTAAAGAATAAAAAAAAAACTCGTTTAATTACTTAAAAATAAATAAAAATAATAAATATTTAAGGAAATTAAATAATATTATTCTTTATTATATAAAGAAACCAGGACAGGAATATAATATAAAATAATAATAAAATTATTATCAGAAAAGATTTCGAGTATAGTGAATACTAGTTTTAGTTTAATTTATTAAATAATAATAAATTAAAGAAATAATATAAGTCTTTATTAATATTAATATTTATAAATATTATTAATAATATTATTATTATAAATAAAAAAACTAAAATAATAAAAAAGACTAAATAAACCTTAAAAAAATAAATATATATAAAGAAATAAATCCTATAAGCAAGACTATAAAATAAAATAAAAGAATTTAATTAAATTATAAATATTATAAAAGAAATAAAAATAAACCTAGACCAAGATATAAAAATCTAAGTAATATTAAATAATAATCTAAAAGAAATTATTAAATAAATAATAAAAATAAAAATAAATTTTTTTTTTAAAATTAATTAAAATAAAAAAATAATCATGAATATTTTTTATATATTTAATCTAGTCGCGATCTTTAATTATTAATAAAAAAAAATACTTTATATATTTAAATAATCAAGATAATAAATATTATATATAATAATATATTAAATTTAATAAAATATAAAAATAAATTTAAATATATTTTTATAAAATTAAGTTTATTAAAATTAATTATAATATTTATATTTATTTTAATAAAAAAATTTTTATTTATTTAAAAAAAATTAATAAAATTAAAATCTATAATATTATTTTTATGTTTTTTAATTATTTTTATAAACTTAATCAAGAAATAAATAAATATAAAATTAATTAATATTAAAGTCAAAGTTAATATTTTTTTTAAATAATTTATAAGAGAGATTAAATATATAATCCATGATATAAAATATTATATTATAATAATAATTAATAAAAAAAAACCAGATTTATAAAAATAATAAAAATTAAGATTAAGATTAAAGAAAAAATTAATTATATAAATATCTTCTTCTTAATTCAAGAATTTAATAAAATCTTATTTTAATAATTTTTTATTAATTATATATAAATAATAATATTTTATTAATTAAATAATTTAATAAATAAAAAATTTATAAACTTTAAGACTAAAACTTTATATATAATTATAATAATATCGAAATTAAAAAAAAATTAAAAATAAATAAATTTTAAAGATTATAAAAAATCTATTATTATAAATAAAAATAATAATTTAATAAATAATAATATAAAGAAAAAATAAAGTCTAGTATATAATCCGGAAAATATATTAAAGGAAATAAAGCTAAGCCAAAAGTTTTAAAGGATTTTATTTATTTAGATTTAATGATATTTAAAATTTAAGAAATAAAGCAAGATATTACTCGTCGGCATTTCCTCGTAGTACTCCGGCCGACCTGTCCTATAAATCGATTATAGTAACTCCGCCCATCCAGTAACTCCGCCCAGGATTTTAAGTACTTTTAATTAAATTAAAAATTAATTATATATTATATTAACTTAATTTTTTTATATTTATATAATATTAATTAAGTTCTATAATCACCCCATATAACGTTTTACGATATAATATAAGAATGCCGAATTATTTAATTAAATCGTGTTGGTGGATAATTTCTTTTACTTAAGTTCACTTATATAATTCACCTAAATCGCGGGAACGCGTCTCCTAAAAAAGTATAAAATTAATCTACTTAATAAATTAAATTTCGATAAAATTATCACTATGCCGAAAGCTATACGCAGGACACTTTAGAAAAAGACAAAGGAGATTAATTTAAGATTATAAAAATTCTCGTTATATAAGTCAAAGCTATATCTGGCAAAGGAGACACGAATTAAAAAGGCGTTATCGGCACTCCATAATCCAGACAAATTTAAAATCTTAAGCTTATATATAACTAGCGTAATTTTTAATATATTTTATTTAATATTACGGGATTAAAATCGGGATAAATAATCTCTTGTAAAAAATAAAGACTATAATATATATTTAAATAAGACTTAAGAAATAAATTTAATATAATATATAAATATTATTATTAAGCGGGGATTTTTACTTTATTTTAATATAATTACTTGGGCCGCTATATAAATCCTTTAGACTATTAATTTAATTCTAAAAAAAAAAAATTAATTAGGGAATAACTAGGTGATTTATTAAATTAATAAATAAAGAAAGTTAGGAAAATATTATATTATATATATAATAAGTATAAATTATCGACAAAAAAAGACTCTTATAAAAAAGTTTATTTTAAAGATATTTAAACGATTATAAATTATTTTAAAAAAATATAATATTTAGATATTTAATATTTATAATATCGATAAAATCGATTTTTATATTAGTTATATTACGAGTACGACTATTATAATATATAAGAATATTAAATAAATAAATTAATTATTTTCCGCTTTTATTAATTATTTATTCTACTCTTAATCCTTATTTAATTAATTTATAATCTTAAATTTTTATAAAGAACTCGGCCAAAAAAAAATTAATTATAATTATTAAATATATTTTAATAAATAAATTTATAATTATTTTATATATTATTATATTTTATAAGATATTTAAAAAAAAATATTTAATAATAATCTTCTCGATAATATAAAAATAACTTAAAGTAAGACGGATTATATAGACAATAAGTTTATAATTAAGTAATTATAATATTTTTATTATAATATAAAAAATTAATAAAAGAATAAATATCGTCTTTTTATATTTAACGACCATGGGAGTTATATAATTTATAAATTTGTCGCTATATATAAGTAATTAAATATAATATTTTTTTATTTATTAATATATTTTATTTACTTTTATTAATTACTAAATATAGACTATTTTTTATAAAAAAAATATTAATATAAATATTCGATTAAGGATTAGATTTAATCAGGATATAATAACTTTATTAAAAAAATTTTTTTTTAGATATTAATATAAATTTAAGCAAAGACGTTTACGTTATAAAATATAAAGTCGTTATTTCGCAGAGTGGATATTTATTCTCTTGATCCTGAATTTATACTTATAGTTATAAAACTAAGGACTAAGACAAAAATAAATAATAAAAAAATTAAAGAATAATTTTATTATTACGATTAAAATAATCCTAAAGAAAATATTTATATTCCTATATTAAATAAAAATTTATTTAAGATATAATCTCCGGGATACTCTATATAAAAAAAATAATCTAAAGAAAGTCCCGAAATACTGTCTTATGACTAATATAACTATAATAATAATATTAAGCTTTTATTACTTTTATCACTATCTGGTATTTCGAATAAGTCTTTAAATATAATTAATAAACTAGTTAAATTCTTTTTAGAGATTAATTTAACGGATTATGAAAAAAAGAACTCAGGAATCAAGGGTCTTGATTCTAGATAATATACTAAAATCTAATTTATATTAATGCCTTACGGTATAAAGAATATCTTTACTTACTCTAAATTTCTTAAAAAGAATAAAAATATAATATCGTTATTTTTATGCCGACTATCGAACAAGAAATTTAAAAAAAAAACTTAAATCAAGATTAATTTAAGGACTATAGTAAAATAATAATTAATCAAAAAGAATAAATATTTTATTTAGACTAGTAACTTCTTATTTATAAATAAATAATATTATAAAAAATATATTAAAGTATTAAATAAAGATTAAGTTATTACTATAAGTAATACTTTATATAATATTTAGACTAGGGACGAAAAGAATAAAGAAGACAAGTTTATAAAAATCCGAAAAAAAATAAAGAATATTTAATATAAGTATAAATATCTAGTTAAGAAAAAAGAAAAAAAAAAAAAAAAAAAAAAAAGTTTAAAAAAAACGAGATAAGATTAAAAAGACTAAAATAAAAATTAAGAAAAAAATAAAACGGGATGAGAGGAGGCGGATTAAAAAAAAGATTAAGAAGACTAAATGACAGGAGCTTATAGCTTAAGGAAAGAAATCATGGGGCCGTAGATATAAAATTAATAAATTAAATATTTAAGATATTTAATTAAATAACTAGATAATTTTCTAAATTAAACCAGAGTCTTAATTTTTAATTTAGTTCTATAGTAATAATGATTTTATAAATATAATAATATTCTTTCGCGAAGGATTTTAATTTTAAATATTTATTTAATTAATTATAATATATTATATACTTATAATATTAATAAAAATTAAATATTTAAAAAAAATCTATAATTTAATATTAATTTTATTATAATGCGACTAATAATTATTATATTATTAATTATTATATATTAATTAAAAAATCGTTTTTGGGCGGATTATATAAATAAACTCGGGTAAAAAAAATCATTCATCAACACGATTTAATTAAATAACTCAGTACCCTTATATTCTATAAAAAAAATATTTATTGCGGAATTACGGAGCTTAATTAGGACTATATAAATATAAAAAAATTAAATTAATACGATATATAATTAATTTTTAATCTAATTAAAAGTACTTAAAATCCTGGGCGGAATTACTGGATAGACGGAGTTAGTGTATTCAGCGAGCTAGCGAGTTAGCCCAAACAGGATAAGGAAATTAACCTACGAGTAAAGAATCTAAAGATATTTTTAAAGATTTAAAAATAAAGAAAGTATTAATATAAGTTATATTAAAAATATTCTTTAATATAAAAGAATAAAAAATTAAGGAATTATTAAATAAAAAAATTTCCGAAAAAGAATTAATATATTTTTTACTATAAATAAAAGATTATCTAAAAATTAAAAAAAATCTAAAGAATAAAAAAAAATAAAAAGATTTTAATATAAGTCGTTTTAGAAAAAAATAAAAAAAATTAATATAATATAATAAATATATAAGAAATAAAATAAAAATCTTTAAAATTTAATAATAAATAATTTTTTTTAAAAAAAAAAAAACGATTAAGCTTTGGATAAAAAATATCGAAAAGTAAAAAAGATTAATATTTAAAGTTTCTTAAGAAAAGTTTAAGAGAGTTTTATTATTTTTAAGAATTATTATAATTTATAAATTAAAGACAAAAAAGATTTAGTTAATAAATATTAATAATAATATAAAAAATAATCCTAGAGATCTCGCGAACTAATATATTAAAATAAAACTTTGAGAGTATAAATAAAAATATATTAAAAAATATAAAAATTATTTATTATTAAAAATCATTATAATATTTAGAGATTCTTGACTTATACTTAAATAATTTAAAGTTTTTAATATTAATACTTGATTATAGAATAATAAAAAGACTATATTTAATAAACTTATAATTAATCACGAAAATATTATTATATTTAATTAAAAAAAAATTAACAAGATTTATAAAAATATAAATTTTTTAATTATAATTAAAATAATTAAATATAAAATATAATAAAAACTAAACTTCCTATATCTTAAAGTATTAATCTTAATTATAATAAAAATACTTTAAGAATAATTAAAGTAAGAAATACTTAAAAAATATAATAGTTTTTATAAGAATCCATGATTTTTAATTATTAAAAAATTAATAAAGATATATAGACTTATTAATATTATTATAAAAATAAATTTTATTATTTTATAAAATATTAATTTTTTTTTTAATAAATAAATTCTTAAAGAAATTTATAAATTATATAATAATATTTTTAATTAATTTTTTTTTTAAATATAATTAATTTATATTAAATAAATAAAATAAAGATTTAATTATTTTTTATATTTCGCTTAATCTTTTAAGAATAATAATATTCCTATAAAAAATTATAAATTTAATTATTTAGTTTATTTAAATTATTATAATAATCTTAAAAAAATTATTTCTTAAAATAATTATATTATTTATTAATAATATTAATATTAAAAAATTATATATTAATTATAATAATAAGTTTAAATTATCTAGAATTTATTATTATATATATAAATATTTATAAAATCTTAATTATATTTTTAAATATATTAAGAAAACTAAAATTTATATTAAATCTAAATCTTAATTTTATTATAATAAAATAATTATTATTAATTTCGTGTATAAAACTAAAGAATAAAAATTAAAAAAAATTAAAATTTATAAGATTAATAATTAAATTAAGTATAATAATTTAATAAAGATAAAGATATTTATAAATATTTATATATATTATTATATATAAATCTAAAACTATAGTCAGATTATTAAATTTATTTATTACTTATTTAAAAAAAAATATTAATTAGGAATAAGGACTAAAATAAAAAAAAGTTATAAAGATTTTAAAAAAAGAAATTTATAAGCCTGTTATTATTTTATAAATTATATTATAATCTTAAAAATAATTAAAGTAATATTATATTTAATATAAATATTAATTTAATAAAATAAAACAAAACTTTAAAATAATTTAATAATAAAAAAAAAAAAAATCTCTAGATTTAAATTTAGTTTATAGAATTATATAAAATAATAATATAATATCATTAAGTAAAAATATAAAAAAGTTTTAAAATATTTATAAAAATTATATTTCTAGCTATATAATATTTATTTTATCTTAAAAATAAATATAAATATATTTATTATATAACTAAATAAAGTTATAATAAATTTTTTAAAAATATTAATAATATATTAATTAATATAAATCTAATTATTTAACTTTAAAGTATAATATATTAAAAAATAAAATATTCTATTATTAATAAACTATTAAGAAAATTATAATATAAAGATAATTCTAAAAATAAACTAGATATTAATAATTTTATTATAATAAAATTAAATATAATAAAAATTATTATTATTAATATTAAAGATAAAGAATATCGGAATAAGATTAACGCTAGTAATATATTAATTGATTTTATTAGACGATATAATCACGTGACATAATACTATGGAATAAAAAAAATAAAATCTTAAAGAATTAAATCATTAAGTATAAATATTACTAATGTGATTAATATAAAGAATAAATAAATAAAATTTAAAAAAGAGGATTTAATTAATTTAGGACCAATGGGGAATCACGTGAGCGCTAATGAAGACAATAATACTAATAAAACTTCTCCTCCGCCAAGCTTTACTTTATTTAATCCACTCGATAATAATTATTCCGAGAGATATTAATTACTTATAAAATATTTGACTATATTTATTAAGTTTAAAGAATATTTAAAAAAAGAATATAAAAGACTAAAAAAAAAAACATTAAATTATAATATATAAGATTATAAATTATAAAAGAATATTATAAATTATTATTTTTTAAGATTAATTATTAATAATAATAAAAAAAAAATAATTAAAAAAAAACTTTATAATAAAATAAATTATACTAGACAAGAAATTATATATATAAAAATAATTATACGATATTAATAGTCAGGATTTTATAATAATATTTAAAAATATTATATTTTTTATTATAAATATTAACTTAAAATTAAGCTTAGACAAAAAATAATCTTATACTTAATAAAAATTATATTTTTTTTTTATTATATCGATATTAATATAATAAATATATTAGATTATAAAGAATATAATTATTTATTTATAGTAAGAGATAATTTTTTAAAATAAATAAAAGTCAAGTTTATAAAAACTTTAATAAATATAAAAATAATAAAGTTTATTTATAATAAAATTATTTATAAATATAATATTTTCGAGAAGTTAAAGATTAATAAAAACTTAAAATTTAAAAAAAAAAAAATTATAAAACTTAAAAAATTAAATATTATTAAAATAATAATCTTTATATATAATATAAAAATAAATAATATAATTAAACACGGGCACTAATTAATAATATAAGTCTTAATAATCTTGTCCAAAAAAAATAAAAGATTTTAAATAAATTTATTAAACTAAATATTTTTTATAAATAAAATAATAATATATAAACTTATAGAATTTATATTATTTTATATAATATATAAAAAAAAAATTATATTATTAATTAAAATAAAATATTTAACTTAAAGAACTCTTAAATAAAATAAAATTAATAATAAAAAAAAATTCTTTAAGCTTAAGGCTAAATAAATTAAAATAAGAAATAAAAATTTTATTAAATCTAAATTATAAAAAAATTAATAATATATAAAAAAAAATTATTTTAATTTTATATATAATATTTATATAATCTTAATTAAAAAAAAATCTAATATTTATATATAATATCCAGAGAATAAATAAAAATAAATCTAGAGATATAAAACTCTTATATTAATAATTAAGATTATATTAAATAAAGAAAATAAATAATATAAAAAATATTTATATATTTAAAAAACTAGACAAAACTTTATTAAAAAAAATATATATAAGAAATAGACTAAAGTAATTTATAAAAAAAAAATTATTAATATTTTTTAAAAAATAATATTTTTATTATATTAAAGTTAAGATCTAAAGACATAGAATTTAAAATTAATACTAAGCTTAAAGAAGAGACTATAAAAAAGTTTTATAAAGAATATAAGACTTTAAAAGAACTAGAATACTTAAAGACTATTCAGGAAATCATTAAGTCGATCGGAATAATCATGAGAATATTATTTTTACTTAAATTAAATAAAAAAAATATATTATATTCTTAAAGAAATAATTTAAAGATAAGAGTAATAAAAAAAAGAGGAGTTAAAATTCTTAAACAAGAAGATAATATTCTTAAAGAAAGTCTATATAAGTCCTGCCTTAGATATTTAATAAGGATTAAAATAAAATTACTTAAAATAAAAAACTTTACTAGAGCTAAAGAAAAAAATAAAAATATATAAAGAATATCGATAATAAACGCCAAGGGGGATATATTAATTAATAACGAAATAAAGTATAACTATAATAAAATAATAATATAATAATAAAATATAAAGAATTATAAAAAAATAAAAATATTATAAAATAAATTTATTATTATCATCAATAAAATAATTATTATTATTTTTATAATTTTATTACTTTTCTTATAAATAAACCTTAATTTAAATTATTCTTAAAGTATTATTAATTTTAATTTATATATTTCTTATTTCTTATAATATTAAAATATTTTTATATAATTTAATTAATTAATTAAAAAAATAATCGTGATCTCTTAATTTATTAAATTATAATAAAGAAAAAATTAAAAAAACAAGAAATAAAGATTTATATATTTATAAGAATTAATTAAAAAAAGACTTATACTTTACGAAAATTAAAGATTAATAAGTTTTTTATTAAGTATTTAAGTAAAATATATTTTTTACCGGACTAATAATAAAATTATTTAAAAATATTTTTTAAGATAATAAAAGAATTTTTAAAGTTTTAAAAATTTAGTCATTAACTTTAAGTCTAAAAATAATAATATATAAAGGATTTCTAAAAAGTTATAATAATTATTGATTTATATAATTATTAAATTTAATTATTTATAAAATTCTTTTATTATTATTATTTTTATATTTTAATTATTTTTTCTTAATAATAAATAATTTTAATTAATAATATCTCTAGAGTATTATAAATATTATATTAAATATTTTTTATTTTTTATAATATTATAATATTTTTATAATATTCAAGTAACTAGAGACTAGTATAATTTTATTCTTTAATTAAATTAAGTATTATTATTCTAAATATTTAAAAGAAATAAAGTCCTTATATATTTATATAAAATAAATAATAAAAGATTTATATTCTATAAAAGCCCAAAACTATATTAAAAGAAATCTTTTAAAAAACAAGATATTTATAAGATTTTAATAATAATAAATAAATATTTAATTAAATATTTAAGAAAAAAAAACTTATAATTAAAAAAAATTAATAATATAAAAATAATAAATAATAATTTTTAATAAAAAATAAAATCAAGAAAAAATAATCCTTAATCCTAAACTTTGTCTATAATAATATATAAAGAATTCCCGAGAAATAAAATATTTATTAATTTATAATATATCCTTAAAATTTAATTATTTATAAAAATTATTATTATTATTATTAATTATTAAATTTTTTATATAACTAAAATAACTTTTTATATATTTTTAAAACTATTAATAATAAATATATTTATATTTAATATCTTACTTTAAAAAAATATAATCTAGTAAAATAAACTAGTTATATAATCCCAGTATATCTAAAATCCAATATTTTAATCTTTTTATAATAAAATATAATTATGGAAAAAAATATTAAAAATAAATAAATTTATATATAACTAAGGAATAAATTTAAAAACTCACTAAAGAAATAATTAATAAATATAAAAAAAAATAAAAAATAAAAATTCTAAAATAAATATATAAATTAGATTTTATTTTTTTATTATTTTTTTATATAAAAGTAATTTTTTTATTTTTTATTTATATTATAATTTATTTATTTTTTAATATATTTTTTTATTTTAATTATTCGAGACCACGTTATTTTATATTTATATATATTATTATTAATTTTTTTTATACTTTAATATTTCTTTTAACGAAAATATCTTATAATCTATAAAAGAATCAAGAATATATTTTTTATTTATTCTTTATTTTTATTTTTTTAATATTTTTAAAATCTTTATTTAATTTTATATATTTATTAATTATAATATATTATCTTTATTTTTTTCTTTTATTTCTTATTTTAAATTAGAATTTAATATATAATTTAAATTTATTTAATTAATTATCTAATTACTTAAAGTTAAATCTTTTTTATTATTATTATAAATTTATTATTTTTTTTATTTTTTTAAGAAATCCGGTCACGTGAGTGACTTAATAACCCCTTTATAACCCCGCGAATATACTTTATAAATTTTTTATTTAATAATAATAATAATATTTTTTATAATATTTTATAAAATATTCCAAAAACTAATTTAATATATTTATTAAAAAGTCTTAATATCCTAAAGAATTTATAATATTTATATATTAATAATATAATTTTTTTATCCTTTATTAATATATCTTTAAAATTATTAATATAAAAATCATTAATATTTAAAAAACTTAAAAAAAAGTTTAAGATTTTTTTAAAATAAATAAATTTATATAAATTATAAAATTTAATAAAGATTTATTATAATATAAATAAAAAAATAAAAAAATATTATTAAATTAAAAAAATATAATCAAGAAAAATCTTTTAAAATTTTTTTAATTAATATATAATATTAAAAATATTAAATTTATAAAAATTATAAAAAATATTAAAAAAAATAAAAAAGAAAAAAAAAAAAATATCTAAAAAATATTTAAGATAAGAAAGCTAAAATATTTTTTAAATTTATTTAAAAAAAACTTTAAAGATATAAATATAAATATTTATATAAATTTAAAGAAATTTATTTAATAAATAAAAAATATTAAATAAATTATTTATTTATTTAATATATATATTCTTTAAAGAAATTAATAAATTAAATATAATTATAATAAGTCAATATTTATAATAATTAATATTAAAAAAATATTTAATTATTATAAGAAAAAAAAAATTTAAAAAACTAAAAAAAAAAAATCTTATAAAAACTAGACTTAAGTTTAAATTCTTTAATATATTAATAAAAGAAAAATATAATAATAAAATATTTTTTAGATTTTTAAATAAAATTTTTTTATAGATTATAATTATATTAAAGATTTAAAAAAAATTTAATAAAAAATATATTAATATATTATAAGATTTTTTTTTAAATAAAATAATAAATATTATAAATTAAGAAAACAAGACACTAGAGTTCTTTAAAGCTAAGTAATTTAATAAAAATATTATTATTAAAAAAAGTAGTCTTTCTGCTATAAAAATTAAGTCTATAATAATCTTAAAGTAATCTAAATAAATAAAAATATTTCTATATAAAAATAAATATATATATAAAAATTTTAATAAAAAAAAAAAATTATTAAAAACCTAATTTTTATAATAAAAAAAATAAAAATAATACTAAAAACTATAATAAAGATTATCCCTAAAACTATATTAATAATAATTATAAAATTAGCCAAAAAAATCTATAAAATAAAAATAGTCTATAAAGATTTTTATAATATAATAAAAATATAATATTTAGACTTTAATATATAAAAAAAATTAAGCTTTAAGGATAAAAAGATTATTATTAAAAAGATTATAAATTATATTATTTATAATTTCTTTAAAAATAAATTATCTTATAAATAATATCTATAATAACTCGATAAATTCTTATTCTTTAAAAAGATTAATAATTATAATATTATTCTCGAGTAAATTATTATTATTTATCGAATAATTAAGTATAAGAATAATATTTATTATATTTAAATAAACTTTATTATTAAATCTTTTTTTTAAAATAATTTATAAATTTTTTAATATTAAAAAAAAAAAATTTATTAATCGATTTTATCCGGAATATATATTAAAGTTTAAATAACTAAATAATTTTATAAAATTTTTTATAAAATAAATAATAATTTCTTAAAATAATATTTAAGATTAAATTAATAAAAAAAAAATATATACTTATAACTAAAATAAAAATATTATATTTTTATTATTAATAAAATATATTAAGAAATTAAAAAAAAAATTTATTTTTATTTTATAATAATAATTTAATTATTATAAATAAACCTCTTAATATAATTATTCGCTTATATATATATATTAAATAATAATAAATTCTTTATAATATATTTATAGTTTATAAAATATTTTAATCCTAAATATAATTATTTAATATTTTATAAAAATAATTTATTAGATTATAAAAATTTATAGATTATTAAAATAATCCTCTTTGGCCAAGATATAAAATAAAATTATTTTATTCTTAAAGATATTATTAAATTTAATAAATTTATAAAAAAGATCTTTAAAGAATTAAAATTTATTAATTTTATTAAAAAGATTAATAAAAAAAAATTATTATTAAAATATTTAAAGTTTTTTAATAAAATAAAATTTTTTTTTAATAAAATATTATAATATTAAAAAAGAATAAATTAGTCTTTTATAAGTCTTATAATCTTTAAGAATTTATTTAATAACTAAAATATTTTTAAATATTTTTTTTTATTTTATTTATATTTATAAGAAAAAATAATATAACTATAAATAATATTTTTTACTAGAATATTATAACTTTATATAATATATAAAAAATTCCAAAAATTAATAAATTTAAACTTATAAAAAATAATATTTTTTTTTATAAAGTATTAGACTAAAAGATCTAGATAATTTTTTTAATATAATTTATTATATTAAGTACTTTAAGAATAATATATTTTTTTATAATCTTATAAAAATATATATATAAAAATATAAGACAATAGCGGAGATATATAATACTTAAATAAATAGGACTATAGTTAAGATTAAGAAAATATTTAATAGACTTAAGCTTATAGAGATATATATATTTAAAAATAATAAATTTTATTTCCATAACTTAAAAAATAAAAAAATAATTAATAAAAATAATCGGGACTTCTTAAGTATATTAAATAAATAAGAGAATAAAGATTAGATAATGGAGTTAATTATAATTATTTAAGGACAAGTAATTATCTATAAGGGATTAAATATAAAGGGGTATGTTTTACTATATTTATTTTTAATATTTTTAATTAGTTTTAGGAGGGTCCTGTTATAGTAGCGTAGAGAGTATCACGTGGTCATTAAGACTCAGGATATAAGGACTAGTCCCCAATATAATTTATAAGAGAACTTTATACTTTTTTATTTATTAATTATAGTCTAGTCTTCTTTAGTTTTAAGCTTCTTTATTATTATTATATATTTATATTAAGTTATTACTTTATAATTTTAAGATTATATAATTTTAGACTATTTCTATAAGATTTTATTTATTATTATATTTTTTTCCTTATAGTACTATACTTAAAGAATATATTATACACTAAATATTCTTTATATTTATATATTAAACTTATATAAATAATTATTAAACTTTAAGTTTATATCTTTAATACTCGTTTATAATTTTTTTATTCTTTTAATTAATTAAATTAATATATTTAAATCTTATTTAAATATTTTTTATATTTTATTTTTATAATATATAATAATAAAAATATAAATAAATTTTTATATTATTATATTAAAATTTAATTATAATTTTATTTTAAATTAATTTTATTATTATATAATTTAAATAAAAATATTTTATTTAATTATATTTTTATATTAATATTTTTTTTTATAAATAAAATTAATTTTTAATAAATATTTATAAAATATAATTAATTTAAAATTAATTATTAATTAAATCTCGATATTTATTAATTAATTAATATATAATAAATAAATAATTATATATATAATTTTTTATAATCGACTATTAATTAATTATAAACTAGTCGGGACTTACTTGTCATTTTTTCGATTTTCGCTTAATTTTAGCGCCAATTATGGGGCGAAAAAACGGCCCCGAGCTCTGAACACCGGGACGCGTGCTGCGCACGCGGATGCCTTGAAACCAGCTGACCTGGGTGCGCACGTGACTTGCATTAGATGGTGACGAGTGTTATGTTGAAATATAAATAGAGCATGAATTGGATACTGAGCGGTGGTGGGAGCAGAGCTCCCTTATTTATACAGAGTGTGGAGTAAATGCCTAAGGTTTTAACATGTTAATTAAAGCAGGTCACGGGTTGATTACCAATCATTCTAACAGATTAGTAGTGGAAGAGTTACTGTTCTAAGACTGTAACTACTGATGCTTATATGCATCTACAAGTAATAGGCAGCTATAGGCAACAAAGGAGACAGATGTGTCAATCATCATGTGATAAGTCCCGTGATTCATATTAAGAGAGTGCTAAGAAGGTCAAAGCAGTACACCGTATTCCAACAACGAGTATCTCCATCACGGTCAATGGACACTTCACGACCGCGCTTATGATTCTCACGTCAATCGCTATTACGACCGGTAGAGCTGGCCAGACATCCTCCAAGGAAAGCAGCCTCTCTCGACACATTTGACATGCCTGCCCTTTTGGAGGCTCCCAAGAGTCTCTGACGTAGCTAAGCTCCGCTGCCGTCTCGTCAACTTCAGAATGAGCCCGAGAGGGAGATCGATAATCATTCAGACCACTTCCAGCCCCTTCAACAAGACCGCTCGCAGGACTTTGCTATCATCCCTTCAGCTGTCACTGTCAGCGCCAATTTTGATTGAGCTCCAACAGTGGTTGAACTATATCGTTGTACAAATCTGCCATAACATCTTCGTAGCGTCGATCGCGGACAGTAGCCAGGTTCCGAGGCTCAAAGCAGCATTGAACTGTCTTATAGAACTGAGGCTCGTTCCTGCATACCGTGTCTAAGGTGGTGTAATGCTTCGCAGACTCACACAATTTGGTGTGGTCAGCCATGTCTGTAGATTTGCCTTTGCTGTCCTGCAAAAGCATGTAATCGTCGAGAGATTCGTCAGGAGCGAGGCTAAGTTCTACCAACACTATGCCGAGGCATTCGAGTGAGTTGCAGACCCTGGCAATCTTGGCCGCGACTTGCGTTCTGGATGAGTCTTGCTGCTCTTCGTCTGTAGTTGGTACAAAGGATGGGAACTCTCTGACAAAATAGACATCTTCGAATACAACACTGCTACCCTGAGTCCTGAATAAGACGTCTTCTTTAGTCCAGTTCTCGTCTACCCACTGCGTTGTGTGTAGCTGTAATACGGCTTTTGCAAGTGTCAATGCCACCAGAGCCTTTTCGCTTCGGGAGAAGATACTACGAGGGAGGGCTAGAAGGTCCTTTAACGTTTTTGTTGACTTTGAGCCCGCTGCTGTAATGGTGGCAGACTCTTTGCAGAACAATTGGAGACAGTTATGCGAATCGTGTTCGTTGCCCAGATAGCCCAGACATGATGTGCCTTTGGACATCCACAAGGCTTTGCAGAGGTCTGGTATTACCTCTGTGTCTGCCACAGTGATTGATGAACCTGTGTTCAAAGGCCCTGCTGAGGCTGGCGGGGATAGGGTGGTCTCCGATGAACTTGAGACATCATGTGCAGGCAATACTGAGACGCTATCGGGGAGATTCTGTGGTGAGAAGACCCGCGGAGTGCTAGGTAGCATATGTTCTTGGACCTTGAAACGCTTTGGAATCGTATGCGATGAGATGTTTGGAGAGTGTACAGAGCTGGTCGAGTTGACACTAGATTGCTTAGAGCTCCTGTAGCAGAGTCAGTAAAACCATGCAGAAATTGTATTTAGGCTTCTTTTCACCTGAGCAGACGGAACTTAGAGACAGGGACAAATGCTCGAATCCGCGACTTGTGGCTATGAGTCGCCGAAGATATTGACAACGACTCCGAGCTATTAATCCCTCCCTGGACTCTCGTACTTTTCTTTACACCTGATATGATAGAGCTCCGTGCTGAGACAGCATCTGTGGCGGACAAAGTTGAAGGGTTCGTCGTTTTCCCGGCCTTTGAAATGATCAGATTTGTAGGCAATGAAACCGGAGCTTGAATCGATGATCCCACGGTTGTGATAGCAGGTAATGACGTTCCTTGAAGCGACACCGAAGTTGTTGTTTGCGTGGAGACACGATTTTTCAGGAACACTTCCCATTCCTTAGATCCTTGGGGCGTTATGGCGAGATTTTGATTGTCTACTTCTTGCGTTAGCATCAGCGTGAATTCTTTTAATATCATTTGTCTCCGCCAAAAAGAATGCTCATACCAATGGGTGACGAGGATGAGAGAGCAAATATGAGGTTGATTTCCTTCTCGGGTTGTGTAGAGGTCTCAGCTATAAGGCTTCGCAGATTCAGCAAGGTCTTGTGCGTCAGACTACAACGGCAGCGCCATGCGGTCTTTAGTACATTGTAAAGATTGGTAGCGTTCTCAAATGCCGTCACCCAAATACTCCCGAAAGAGTCTGTGTTTGATCTCATTTCGCGTTCTCGGCGTTTATCGCAGCTTGTTACTCTTTCCTTTATCTGATCAATCTGGTCTCCCATTTTCCTACACTTCTCTAGGTAGGTTGGCTGAAACCAAGTCTGCTTAGCACGATCCCATTGGGATTGCCAGTAGGCTGCTCTATTCGTACTCTCGTGATACTACATGTGAATTAGACTGCGTTTAGACTTCAAGACAACCGCATAAAGTTCTGGAATCTTACTTCTTGGATCTGCAGAAGTCTCTCTAGCTCTTTGAATGTCCTCCATATCTCATTCAGTCTTTCCAAAACCAACTCGTAGCTATCGTCAAGTCGTATCGCTAATATCCCATGCAAGCGTTGGTGGTTCCAGTCTTTGTAGTCTTTGCTTCTGACTTTATCTAGGAACTGTTGCATGGTAATACTGCCGGGGATGAATGGCTCAGGACCGGTGTCAGGACTAGTGCACATTAAGTCATAGAGCACCTCTTCAAACTTTTGTTGCTGGATACCAATGTCTATGATGAAAGATGTGTAATTGTTGAGGAATTGCCGGTAGTTTTTCACAAACCTTGCGCCGTCTCTGTACTGGCTGAGGAGTTTCCAAACTATCGGGTAGACGCCAAGAGCAAGGCCTGCGACCTCCATCGTAGTAAAGTTGTCTTTGAACAAAAGCTTTAAGCCTTCAACAGATGTTCCTTCGTGCGGTAAGCACTTGATTGTAGGATCTTCGAGGCGAGGCTGTCGCGAGAAAATGGGGTGATATATGACAAGGGTAGCAATCCTGTTATGCAAACTCCTTGAAAATCAGGCATTGGTGCGTCCCCAACTACTTTTCAATTCCTAAGCTGAGTCTCTTGAAATTTTCTAACTTTATAACCACGCGTTCAAATTAAGCTCCAGATAGCTTAAAATACACACAGTAGCTGGTGGTATTACAATACACAAGATCTTAAAATAATATTCAAATTTAGCAAAGTTATACTAGTTTTAATTTCTCAGATAGATTCGGAAAAGGAGGGTTGGGGCGCGGAATGTTGCCGATTAGCAACGGAGTCGACGACCAATGCGAGCCTGACATGTGGCTCATAGATGTCGGCATCCCTTCGTACTTCACACGGACCGTGAATGTGTGCAACACTGCAAAGCTCTTATGAACACTGATGATAGTAGCTTTTATTGCGTCTTCGAGCTACAATTGTCAACTTACTGGATGAGGGCTTTCAGCCATCTTTGCTGTTAAGTGTCTTGTCTTCAAAGATTGAAAGGGTGACACAATGTCATACGAGCCTTCCATTGCGAAGAAGAGTCGGCTGTGCCAAACTCTTTTTGACAAGGTGTGCAAAGTGTGGGAGAACTCGGATGGAGAAATTGACCAGAGTGTAACCTTCCGAGACGTGGAATCTCAGCGACAAAAGTACCGCTTGTGGTCTAGGAACATATCTGCCACCCAAGATAGTCATTTGCCCACCTCTCTAGAGTACCGTATACGAAAAGATCCAACAGCTCAACGCAATATCAATCAAGTTCTGAATTATCTGGAGGAAGATCTTGAATCCAGTCCGTTCTTGCACAGGGAAGTCTTTGGATAATTTGCTGATCAGTGTTTTAGTTTCCGAGATTATCCACGGCGACGCACTCAACGAAACATGGATAGAAGAAACGCTGTTTTCTCATGAAAAAGACGAAGCTCTGCAAGATAGTTCTTTCTCCGACATAAAGGAACTTTTATACTCCATACGAGACAGAATCAGTGATCTTTTTCGACTATCAATTGCTATCAGAAAGGCACCGGCAACGGACCAGTACGCCAAAGCCGCTCTCCGGTATCCCAACTTCGATGGAACCACTGATTCAGTCCATGTTCGAGACAAGTATCCAGAAGCTATGGCAGAGGCATGGCTGCTGGATCGACTGGGCCTCGCTATCACCAGACGTCGTCAGTTTCTGCTCTATCGTAAGAACCACCAGCAGAGGCTTGAGGAAGTTCACATTTTGAAGCGTGGCCTAGATGGAAAGACGATGTGGTCGGGGACCAAAGCTTCTACACATTTCCCAGTCTCTGAGGAGTGGGAAACGTCCGGCTTTGAAAACGGGCATACTGCCTCTAATGACGAATATCACGCTCGGCCTAAAACGGAGTACGCCGACTCGAGCCGCGGCACAGATGGAGCAACCAACAAGCTCAGAACGCCTCGCCTGCCATTGAAGGATAACGGTATTAGAGCACAATATGGTGAGACTTTTGAATGTCCATATTGCCATCAGCTCCAGATGGTGGCCGACAAAGCTCATTGGAAGTATGTCTGAATTTGAGCTTTATTCAAATTAGGTTGCTGATCAGAATTTAGAAAACACATCCTGAGCGATTTGAGACCTTATATCTGCACAGACGCCCAATGCGAATTGAACATGTTCGAAAGCCAACATGACTGGTTTGAGCACGAGGTCAATTTTCACCGCAAGCTGTGGGAGTGCAAAATATGCAAGGATAGGCTCCCCCGCTCCAAGCCGGAACTTAGCAGTCACTTGCAAGATCATCATGCCGGAACTGATGAATCTCTTGACCCGCAGAACGTAGAATCGTGGCGAAAGTCGAAAATAGATGCAACTGAATGTCCCTTATGTTGCACGTTGGCAGAAAAACTGAAGGCAGCAAACGACTCTGAGAAATGCGAAGTTACGCTGAAGACATTTCAATCCCATCTTGGCGGCCATTTCGAACAATTGGCGTTTGCTGCGCTACCCAATGATGTGGAAGATGTAGTTGAAACTACCGAGGATCTGAGCTCCGATGATGAATACTCTGATAAGATCGATTCCACGTCAGTTATTGATGAGAGCTTTAAACCTGACGAAAAAGTAGAGGACAAGAAAGAGGAAGATGATTCCCATTTGCCAGGTATTCAATTCGGCGTTTCATCAGCCATATCGACGCACAGTGGACGAAGCCCGACTCTACCGTCAAATAAAAGTAAATGCGAGGAGTGTGAAGCGATGCGTCGCGCGGGTCACAGAAACGCACGGAAGCCAAAGTACTGCGCAAAACGTGAGTGATTACCAAGTCAATCCCAAAGAATGTCTTGAACAAGCCTGACACGAGATCAGACCAATGTCCATATAAGGATCCTGCTTCTGAGGAACTGTGCACGATACGGAAGAAGACTGTAGAGCTTCGCTGTCGAACCCGTATGAACCCTCCTTTTGGATTGGAGAAAACATTGTTGCTAATTGCTGGAAACCCAGACACTCAATGTAAAGTCCGTGGCTGCCATGGTCCAAGGGTAGGAATTCTTAATGATTATTGCAAGGAACGTGAGTAAATTATATTCTAAAAGGGAACAAAGGCTAATAGAATTGTCAAATAGATACTTGTGTGGTTGTGGGCTGTAACGAAGGAAGTGCTTATAACCCGATTAGAGGAATTTATGACAATCTATGTGCAACTCGTATGTCAATATAAACCACCGCTGTGTTAACCTAGTCACTAATTCCGAAACTAGATTTGTCAGACGTGTGCAAAATCCCAGACTGTATTGGGTGGAAGCCTAAGCCTGGAAACTATTGCGAACAACGTAAGTAACTGATCGATATCCTGATTCTGGTCAAGTCTGACTTGAGTAGACACTTGTGGAGTCGAAGGATGTGACCAAAAGAATCTCAGTGAGCGTGGTCGCCCCTTCTGTATTGAACGTAAGACTATCTTCTCTCCATGCCTTCTATATGCTAATGGTCAATCAGATAACAAATGCACAATCACGGGTTGTCAGAAACCGAAGTTTCAATTCGGTATTCAATTTCACGATGTCTGTCTCGATCGTGAGTACTTTTTTTTTAAAAGCCTGATTTCTCAGCGGTCGCTGACCTCAGGTTATAGATTATATCCCGCCTGAAGAAGCATCCAACGCTCGAGCAGAAGAAGGCCGCCGCTCAGCTCGAATGCGTGAAGAAGAACTTCGAGACCGCGAGCGGCAAGAGCGAAGACAGGCTGCTGCTGATGCTGGAAGGCGAACAGAACCCAGAAGACCCGCACGTTCGCCTCCTCGTCAATATTATGGCCGCAAGGAAGGGCTCAGGCCAAGGCAGGGACAAGCTTCTGATAATAAGCACGAGGATGAGGGTTATCGCTCCCATCGAAGTTCGGGTGGAAACTTTGTATTTGATGATGGCTGGTGATAACCGTGGATAGGATTTTCTTTCCCATGTTTTCGCTTCTCTGTTGTCTTTTTTAGGTTGTGGGAGGTCATTTTGTAGAGGCTCTTTTTTAGTTGCAACTGAGGGCTGTCTCACTATATTCTTGCACACTGTCTTATACTTCATCACTATCTCAAGGTTGATAACATGTATTCTACACATCTGTGTCAAATATATCAGACGGGTGCTGGGAGAATCGGGCAGTCCTCTTCTCAAGTGCTCTGAGTTTGCCCGCTGCTGGACTCGACGTAGTAGACGCTAACATGATTAAGAAACGAGCGGTATGCCACGATAAAATGGTTGTTCTCACACTACTTGCGTTTATTTATCGTCCTGGAAGAAATCATCGGAATCAATAGAGATAAACGGAGGAGGAATAATGTTGACCTAGGGCAGGCTGGCTTTGGGGTGATTGATCGCTGACGCCGTGCAGAATCAGAATGACCTCCCCGCAACTCGAAGGATACAGATAAAATACAAGTTTCCTCTGAGAAGGAAGATTGACGAAGACAAACGATCCAGGGCGCCTACACACTCCCAGAATAAAGACAGCGACCCCGCTTTCATATACTCATCTTCCGAACGAGAGCATTAAAATGAACTATGTACGCGTGCTCTATGACTCATGAAATAAATGCATTGAACTTCCTAGGCAAGCCGAACAGTGGGCTGGAACCAAGTCGGAGGGTTAGTTCCGCCCCCCGGGGTGTTGAAATAGAGGTAGAGCATAAATTGGATACTGAGCAATGATGGGAGCATTGATTGATTGATTGATTGATTATGTCATACACGGTTCCAGCAGCTTTGTCAGCCGCTATGCCGGATAGGGTAGTCTTGGCAAGTCGCCGACGAGCGTCAGGATTGGCCAGCACTCCCCACTTTATTATATCTCTATAACCAGCGACCCCCTTCTCTGCCCCTTTGTCTGGTTTCTATTTATATCTATATTTATATCCGCTTTAAAAAATACTATTATATTTTTTAATTTATTATTTAAGTTCTTTAATAATTATTTTTATTATTTTTTTAATCTTTTTTTAATATTTAATTTTATTTATTTTATAATCTAAAATTATTTAAGAATTTATATTTATTTAAAATTATTTATAAATTATTTTATTTTAAAATTTTAAATAATTTTTAATATTATAAATTTTATAAATATATATATTATTATTTTTTTATTTTTTTATAAATATAATATAAATTTTTAAATTTTTAAAAAAAAAATTAATTTTTTTTATAAAAAATTATATTATTATATTAAATAAATTTTTTTTAATAATTAATAATATTTTATTTTTAATTTTAAATATTATTATAAATAAAAAATTAATAAACTTAAATTATTAATTAAATTTAATATTTAAATTTATTATATTAAAAAAAACTTAATAAAAATTATAAAAAAAAAATATATTATAATATTTAAATTTTTATTAATAAAAAAATAAAATTAATAAATATTTTAAAGATTTTATTAAAAACTTTAAATTTTTTTTATTATATAATTATATTTATTAAAAAGAATTTAATATTTTTTTAAAATTTTTATTTTATATTTTAATTTAATATATTTTAAAAAAATAAATTAATAATAATTATTTATTTATAATTTAATTTTTATTATTTATTATTTATTTTTATTTTTTAATAATAATAATAATTAATATTAAAATTAATTTATTTTAAAAAATTTTTAAAAAAAATTAATATTAAATATTTAAATTATAATAAAAAATTAAAATATTATTTAATAAAGTTTATTAAATATAATTATAAAATTAATTTATTTATTAA
>Ga0302221_10000473_pt1 | contig 29681 bp, 1 predicted proteins | sample II_Palsa_E2_1_FD_193517 | JGI IMG/M metagenome (GOLD analysis project Ga0302221, IMG submission 193517) | Peat permafrost microbial communities from Stordalen Mire near Abisko, Sweden - II_Palsa_E2_1 | ecosystem: Environmental > Terrestrial > Soil > Palsa > Peat permafrost | place: Sweden... | reverse complement strand
CAATTTAAATATACATATTAATTTAGCAAAAATAACTAAAAAATGAAATATTTAATAGCTAAGCTTGTAAATGTCGTATTATAACTAGTACTATCTTTCTAAAATCCTTATTATATAAACTATAGCCTTTAAAAGATTAAGTATTCTTGTAATTAGCAAGAATATTAAGCTTATTTTGTAGTTTTAAACCTTTTAACTATAAATAATAAGCTTATATATAATAAATATTATAAATAAAAAGCTAAAGGAAGCGTAAATAGCAATTCGATATAGCTTAAAGGTCGGATGTCGAAACTTTAAAGTTAAAGTTACTAAAATGTAAGCTATAGCTAATATAATAACTATAATTTAATATAATTTCTAAAAATTTAAGTTACAAGAGAACTTATAATAAATAAAAGGCATTATAAACCCTTAAATGAGAAAAACAATTCCTAGATAATTTAATTAATTTTAGTATATTGCCACTTTTTTGCTATAATTTAATATAATATAAAAAGACGCTAAAAAGGAAAAGTATAAGATTACCTTAAAGAAGAATACTATAAAGCTAATTAAATCTTTAGCTTAAGTTATAATATAAGAATTGTATATATACGCGTATATTAAAAGAGTTATAAAAAGGATAGTATTAAAAATGTGAAAGTAAATGTTTACAATCTTATTATAAATATATTTTAAACTTTTTAAAGACTTTTAAAAGGATCCGGATATAAGCCGATATTTAAAGATAATAAATTTATTATCTTATTACTAGCTAAGCAAGTTATTTTATTATAAGAGTAAATAATAACTACTTTAGCTTTTGCTTTGCTTAGTTATATATAGCTAATTTATAATCTCTCCTTGCAAGTAAATATTTAGTTCAAATGCTATATTTTCTTAGCTTATAAATATAAGGTAATTAATTATCTAAAAAGTATACCTTTTTAAATAATTATTATTAAAGGGATCCTCCGAAATAAATATTCGACTTAAAGGTCCGAAAATAGCTTTATATTAGGGCAACTTCTTAAATTAAGCTATTTTAATAATTTTTCTCGGCATTAACTCTTTTATTCCCCGATTACTTGATTTAGTCGAGCTATTTAATATCCTTTTTCGATATAATAAGTTTTTTTTAAAAAATTTATTAGGGGTAGTAATTTTGCTATAATAAAAAATAGCTTAAAGCTATATCTTCCTTAAATATAGCATATCCCTTAGCATTTTTGCTAAAGAACTTATTTAAAAGAAGCTAAAGGAGTTTCTTTAAAAATAAATATCTTAAAATAGTTTTTAAAGTTTAGAAATAGTTCTTTAAATTTACTAGTAAATTTAAGCTTAAGCGAGTCTAGTAAAGCTATAAGGTTATAATATTATTATAGCTATATAAGGAGCAAAGAATTTTAAATATAAAGTAATAAGATAATTTATTCTCTTAAGTAGCATATTTACAAGTATAATTACTAATCTTTAAGAATTTTAAAGATTATTTTTAGCATTTTTAATATTGCAATTAAGATTATATTACTTAAAAACATTATAACTTAAAGTGGGTACATTTAAAGTAATATACCTTAATATACTATAAAATAACGTATATGCTTTATTCGTGCTATAAGCCAAAGTAGTCTTAGTTAAAGCACTATAACTAAGACTACTTTAGCTTATAGTATAAATAAAGCATATAATAAAACTTAAAGTATACCGAATTTTAACATTAAAATTAAAATTACTTCGGCTTTTAATATAATAATATAATACATTCTTATAATATGCACTTTTTTAATAGCTTTTAATTAGGCTTAAGATAATAAGTGCTAATAACACGGATTTTTAGCTTATTTTAGAATATTAAGCGCTACTCAATTTCCGCTTATCTTTTTGTTTTTTATTTTACGCTCTTTACCTTATAAACTTTTCGATTTTAATAATATCTTAAAGGCTTACTAAATAGCATATAAAGGTTATTACATCACAGCAAACATGTCTTAAGATATAACAAACACTATCCTTATATATAGTCGCAATTAAAAGACCCTTTATTATAATAACCCCTTAACTTAATTTGCCGCTTTTGCTATAAATACTTCTTATAAAGCTTCGATTATAAATCTTAAACCTTCTCTTAGTTTATAATAAACTAATTACGCTAAGATATAAAGTATGCTTTTAATATAACTAAAAGACAAATAAGGATTAACGCGTTTAATATAATCTTATATATAATTATATTTAAAATCTTGAATAATCTCTTAATTTATACTCGAATATACTTTAAACTTGTTAATAATTATATATAAATAATATAAACTTACTATATTCGCGAAATAAATTTGCTAACTTATATTAAGACGCAAATATAATAGTAGCTTATTTATTTTAAAGTATTAAAGAAGATAACGCCTTTTATATTTAAAGCTATACTTTACACTAGCTATATACCTCGCTAAGCTTAGCGCTTATATATTTAAGCGGGATGCTTAACTTTTAAAGCTTTACTATTAAAGAATTTGATAAGCGGAAAGCTATTAAAATTAACTTGTAATAGCTTTTTAAAGATCCGGGCTAAAAATATTAAGTAAGTATTATAATAAGATAAAATATTTAATAAAGTAATAAAAGAAGAGTATTTTAGTATTATAACTAATAAAGTTAAAAAACGGAAATTAAAGTTGTTATAAGCGGAGATAATAAGTTATTTAATTAAATTTATATATATATACTATCTTTAACTTAGCTTAAAAAATAAAAGTCAATAAATATAAAGTAAACTAAAAAGGCCTTTAATGTTATACTAGTATTATAATAAAGAGACAAAAGTATATAAAAAGCTTAATCGATTATAAGAAAGTATAAGTGTCCTTTAAAGGGTCTTATTTCTACTCTTTTATAAGTTTAAAGGGCTAATTCGGGGCCTTATTTTAAACCTGCCGCTTTAGCTTACATTTTTCCTAAAATCGAGGCTTATGTTTTTATAATTAAATTAAGAGAGAAAATTACTTATATTATTTAAAGTATAAAGTAAAATTTATATTTAAAGGCTCTCCCTTTCTTTAAGTAACTAATTTAAGCCCTTTAAAGTTTTAAACGCTAGCCTTATAATAGTAGCTAGTATTACCTTATAAAATTGTCTTTAAAAGCTTAAATATTATTAATTACTTATCTTAATATTATTACTCTTCTCTTTTAAAAATTTATTTAAAATATAATTCTTAATTACTATTCCTTTTGTTTTTACTTTTACTATTTTTGCTTTTACTATTTTTACTTTTACTATTTCTTAGCAATAAGACAAAGAAATATAAGATATCGCCGATTTTGTAAGTTAATTAAATAGAGATATTATTTAAATAACGCAATTTTTTAAAGCTTTCTCGACGCTTAATAAGTTAGCTTTAATTATATAAGTAAACGCAGCATTTGTAGCTATAAGCGACGTAATAAGGACTATAAGTTTTATTAGTTTACAATTATTTAATAATATAATAGTTTAAACTATAAAGGCTAAGCTTATTAATAATAACTTTTTGCTAAATATTTCTCTTTAATTTAAAGATCTTATATAAAGTATATACTTTAATATATTACATAAGAATTTTTTTAATATTCTAACAAATATAGTTTTATCTTATAATTTACTTAATAATCTATTTTCCAAAACCCTTAATCTTTATTATTCTAACGCTATTCCCGAGATTAATAATCTTTTTTAAATTATTAAAAGTTTTATTAATAATAGCATTAATATTATTGCTTTGCTATTAAATAATTGCTTAAGATAAAGAATAAGATAAAGAGCAAGATATCTCGAGAAAGGGTTAATTCTAGTAGTTTCTTGATATTTTAAGAGGATGCGGTTATTTTTCAAATTTAAATTTTTGTAAAGCAAAGCCTTAGTATCGTTATTTAAATTAATAGTAATATTAAGTAAAAGTCAAATATATTAGGCTACTTTGTCCTTAATATTAATATATAACAATTGATATATTATAAAAGTAGCTTAATATAATTTATATAAATAGGGGCAAAGCTAATTTTTTTAATTATAAGCGTCTTTATAGTAAGGGATAAAACTAGATTAAACTTATTATAAGCTCTTTACTTAAAGAAAACTCAAAAGAATTAAGCTAATGTTAGTCTATCACTTAAAATTTACCCGGAATAGTAATAAAAGGGCAATTATAAAACTAAATGTCTAGTATGCAAAAGAGAAAGTTATAACGTTTATCTTTGCGTCCCGAGATGCACTTTATAGCGAGACGAATTTATAATTTTAAAATTATAAAAAAATTCTTTGCAAGTTTATAAAGTTATTATTAATATGTTATTTTCTTTAACTATTTCTCTTTATAGAAATTACTTAGTTATAAAGAAAAGATTATAGTTAATTATATTATTAATCGTTTTAATCCTATTACCGATTACTGCTTTAGCTAGTCCCCTTTACTTAATTACAACTATTAAAGTCTCTTTAAAATTCGGAGTACTTAAAGAGAGGTCTTATAAAGGAAGAATATAGCTTTAAGTTTTAAAGATACTTAATAAAGAAAAGAGTATATTTCGAGAGTTATACTATTCGAAAAGAAGGGTATAATTGCTATATATTTTAGCTTTAATATTTAGTGCTTAATAGTATACGCTCGCTTATAGCGCAATATACTATATTTACGCTTAATCTCGCTATATTTCCTTTAACCTTAATCTTTAAGCTAAATAATATATATAGCATTTAAAGCAAGTTTCTCGAATTTTTTATTAGTAAGGCGGCGCTTTAGCGCTTAAGCACTAGCGTGCTACTGCCCGCCCGTTATCTTGTCGTCGACCGTCTCTTATTACGCTATTATCACGATAGTAAGATAATATAAATAAGGCTAGTTAAGTATTAGTATAAGGCGTGCCTCTTAGCATGCCGACATTATATCGTGCCCTAGCAAATTATAGCAATGTCCCTTGCTTTACTTTCTATTCTCGTGCTCGCAAACGCTACTCGAAAGAAGCAAAAGACTAAGACTAATAATACTTTAAGCCGTTCGAAGAAGATGTCGTTGTTAAGTTTTTAGTGCAAATGTCCGACTTTAAGCAGCTAATACAGATAAAGTTTATCCCGTCGATCGCCTTTAGCGTTACCTTATTTATTAGTCGAGCAATTATTCTAATTTATAAAGAAGAGTAAAAATAATTAAAGTTGTCTACTACTTTATAATAAAATAGAGCCCGTACTTATAAGGACTTAAGGCCCTTATAATTCGGCATTATATGCTATAATGTAAGAATATATTCCTTATATAGCTAAGCTATTTTAGTTATATCGGCATTACTAATATTTAGCTTTATCGGTATTACCGATATTTAGCTCGGCATGCCCGAACCTTATAACATGTGATTTCCAACTAACACACTTACTAGCGACCCGCAGCAAAATCGCAAATAAACCGCTAAAGGCGCCCGGCAAAAATTAGACGAAGGCTTTAGAAAGGCGCCACTTAACCCTTATAGCAAGAAGACTCGGGGTTATAAACTAGAACCGCTACAAGAAGAACATTTATAAGAAAGTTACACGCTAGTTTAAAGTAATCGGAGAGGTATTATAAGAGCCGGCCGTCTTAGCCGAGAATATATATAACATAAACAAGACTAGAGTTATGCTATTTATACTAAGCTCGGTCAAAGTCCTTATAAGTAAGGATAATAAGCGGAAGTATAAAGGTATGCTAGTCAAGCGCATTATAGTAATTGCAATCGAATATATTAATACTAATAATATTATAGTCTTAATTTATTAATTTTTAAATTACTTAAAATTTTAATGTAAATGGCTTATATAGCACAAATTATAACACTTACTAGTACTAGCTATTACTTGATTATATAATTTATACTTAAAGCCTTAATTTAAAATTTAAATACCCCTCTCTTGTTTTCTATAGTTTAAATTCTTTAAAGAATATACCTTTTTTTATCCCCTTAATAATATTGCCTCTATAAGCTATACTAGCAATTTTTCTTGCACTTTAAACAAAATAAGTTAAGCTACTTTAATGCAAATAATCCTTCGATATCGCAAATAACCTTTTCAAAACTATAAAGCAATTATTATTGCTTTTTTTAAATAGCGAGATATTTAACTTATAAAGGACTATTATACACATATATATAGCAATCCTCCTTCTTTTTACTTATATCTTATTCTCGATCTTTATTATAAAACATATTTAAATCTCAATTTTAATAAAATAAACCTTAAAGTCTTTAAAGTTTTAAGATTTGATTTATTATACATTACCTCTTTTATAACTTAACTAAACTAACTATATTTAATACATTTTAAAATCTCGGAAAAGTAGCTTATAAAGAGGCTTACTAGCGATCCGTTTCTTTAAATTAAAGGAAAGGTAGCTAGTCTAATCAAAGGAATTTATTAATATTATTTTAGTATAAAGAGGACAAGATCTTGCTATATCTATGTCTTGCGTATCAAGACTTAATAAAAGATCTCTTAAAAACCCGGAAGCAAGTTAATATAAGTCGTTTGCAACCCTTTTTACATTTATATAATATATAATATAATCTCGATTTATATATTTAGTAAAAGTATATATGCAAATTATATATATTTTATAAGCTTATTCACATATTGCATAATAGCAAAGGAGGTTTATTAAAATTAAATATTATAAAGAGAATCTTTATATAAAGCGGATTATAATGCGAGAAATATAGCTTTAAAAAGAAAAGTAGCTTAAAGAGGAGACGATTTATATTTATTAAAGAATTAATAATATATTTTATAGCTTTAAACACTATTCGAAAATATAACTTACTTTGTTTTAAGTTATATAAAAGATTTTATAAGGCTATTAAATCGAATTTGTAATAGTATATTACTACTTCGATAAAGGGGGTAATAAAAGTAAATATTGCTTATATAGTAAGACTTATATAAATTAAGATCTTATTTCGGATATATGTCTATTCTTGCTTAATTAAAGGATTTACTTTTATAAGTTATAAGGTTGTTTTTGCTTAAGGCTTATATATATAATAAAAAGCTAAAGCAAAAACGCAAATTTGCCGAGATTTACTTTACTTACGCTAAGCACTTATAGCTAAATAATATAAGCATGCTTGACGATTTTAGCTATAAATGCCTAGCGTAAGCATATCTTAGTAAACGAAGGGATAGCTATAGCGCAATTTAATTAAACCCCTTAATCGCTTAATTAAGAAGTATTAACCTAAGTAGTAATATTATATAACAAAATACTTCTTAATTGCTATAAGACTAATCACAATTGTTTAGCATTATAGTAAGGCTTAAAAGCTTAGATTAAACGATTTTGCAAGTTTAAAAGGCACTAAGAGTTTGTAAGGGCATTATAAGTTAAAGGTCTTACTTTACTCCGAATTAACAACCTTTATAATTAAGCGTAATAGCGACGACGCGATTATAATTTTTAGAGCAGCTAAAGTTTAAACTATTTAAAACTAGTTATATAATATAACTAATATAAAAACATGGGAATTTTTAGCAAATTTACAAATTTAAAATTATTTAAATATAAAGTACCGATAATTTATCTCGCTATATAGTGCGTCTTGCTATATAAGGGCAAACGTTAAATTTAGCCTTAAATTTAATGCTTGCAAAATAAGATATATTCTCTCTTATTACTAGAAACTAAAATTAATAGCACATTCTTCTCTTTTATACTTTCGCTTAAAAAGAAATAATAGTTATTTAGCTATTTAACTATATACCCTAAGATAATAAACTTTCTTATTAAATCTTTATAAATACTAGTAAGCTTTATTAAAGTCTTTCTTATTTAAATTACCTTCTTTAGTGCTTTCCGTCTTCTCTTTAAAGACATTACAAGTAAGAAAGCTAATAGCTAAATAAATTCCAATTATAACAATTTTTATTAAGATAACTATAAAGGCACAAATAATAGCTTTGTCGATAGCGAAGCTTAAATGCTAGTTAAAAGCTTCGAGAAGAGAATAGTTAAGATAAACTTATAATAAAGGGATAAACTTTGCAATATAAAAGAAAATAGTTTACGCGAGAGCCTTTAAGCGCTTAACTTTAATAAACGTAGCTATTATAATAATCGTTTGCATCGCTAAAATAGTAATATATATTATAGCTACAAAATTAATTTTAAGATTACTAATAGTTATTAAAGCGTTTTTAACAAGTATTACGCTACCGATAACGATAAAGGTTATACTTATAATAATTAGCAAAGAGATAACTATAATAATAAAATACTAGAAATAATTGTTAAAGATAAGAGGGTATATCCCTTTATTCTTTAAAGAGGTTATTAGTATATAAAAGGACTCTTTAAGCTTAGCTAACTTATAAGGCTTAAAGAAAATCTATTAAAATAAACATTAATAAACTTAAGCTAATATAATTTAATATGTTATTAGCATTTAGCAAATTAATATCCCGGTAATAAATTTAATAAAACAAGTAAGTAATTCGTAAAAGTAATAAAGAAAAAATAGATAGCTAATATAATAATATTTAAATATTTTGCTTTTTAATAATTGCAAGGTTTGCAATTATTAATAATAAATAAGCAACTAGCTTTGTAATAGCGAGGCTAACGTTAATGTTTAAAGTTATAATTAAGTATAACTAACTTGTTAAATAAAGAAAAGGAAAAATAAAAAGAATTTAAATTAATTAAAGTAAGAAAGTAATAATTTAAGTAATAATATATAAGTAAAGTCCCTTTAAAAATAGATTAAAGGACTTTTAAAATAAGCTTTAAGAAAAGTAATATAATATTAAAGCGAGGGTGCTCGAATAGCCCCCTTATTATCTATTTATACTAAAGATATATTTAAGATAAAAGTTTAAGCTATATTATATTTAAAGATACTAACCCGCTATTTTAAAGTAATAACGTCGCTATTTTAAAGTAATAACGTCGCTATTTTATTATATTATACAAGTATATATATTAACTTAAATATAAAATAATATAAGATCCCGTTTAATATAAGTTAAATAAAAGAATAATAAACTTAATTACTTAGCTTTTAAATATATTTAAAATAGTATCCTCTTAGTATCTTAAGCCCTCTTCTTTTCTACTAAATAGCTGCCCTTTACACTATATTAACAACTCCGCTATAGTATTTAAAAACCCTTAGCCTTCTACTAAAGCACTAATATAAGCCGAATTTCTTTAAGCTAAATTCCCGTTAAGCTATTATAACAACCTTACTAAAAATTACTTAAAAATTAAAGACGTTTTAGTTATTATACCGGATTAAAGTGCATTAAATTTAAAGAAATATAAGCTAAAAAGGGAAAAGTCTATTATAAGCATAACGCTCGAGTATACGGGTATAATTATAAAGTTTCCTTTAAAAGGGATAAGGAATTAGAAAAGTAAAAAGAGTTTTTAAGTTATTTATAATTTAGTTTTTTTATTAAAGGCGAGGCTTATATAGCATATAAGGCCGAAGAGGTTAAGACTACTACTATATTAAGTAACCGATTTACTAAGTACAAAACCCAAGTTTCTTCTTATTTCTTGTTAATAAAAAGCAAGCTATAATGCTATTATAATCTCGTATAACTATTATAATTACTTAAATTTGTCTATTATTAAAATAATATTTAAAAAATACCTTAAAGCTAAGTACTTTATTCCTTTAAAGAATAAAGGCTTAGTTTATTTGCTCGGTATACTGCAAAATAGGGTTTATAAACTTAACTAGTAGCAAAATAAGGAATATAGCATATAAGACTTTAAATATATAATATTATAAGATATAAGCAAAGATATACTATTACGATTTACTTGTATTTTAGCTTAATATAATTCCGGAAAAGGGGCTTTTGACTAAGGCATAATGCTTTAATGCAAGTAAGTTATTAAATAACTCCTTATATCGAAAGATAAAGCCGAGACCTCTTATATTAAAAGCAAAGGCGCAATATATTATATAAAAGATATAAGTTATCGAAGAATATCAAGGTCTACTATTATATGCCTTATATTTAAGGAAATCGGGCAAAAATTCGGACTATTTAACTTATTATTTATATTAATATAAAGAAGTAATAGTTTAAGATTTTTATCTTATCTTAGCTTAAAGTTATTATATAATAATATCCCTTTTACCTTATATTTAGCGCTAGCAAATGCAATTAATATTTATAAAGACGTATTATCGAGGAATATAATAGTAATACATTTTAAGACTTTTATTAAGTTAAAGAAGGAGTCTTTAAAAGCGATTATAAAGTTTATTAAAAGGAAGGAAAATCGGGATACATTAAGCTTTAATAAGCAAGCAATAAAAGGACGTAATCGTGCTAATATACTTAATATTAGTAAAAGCGTTATAATAAAAATAAATATATACAAAGTTCTTATATAAAATTAAACTTATTTAATACTAAAGTAATAGGTTTAATTTTATAAAAGAGATAAAATTTCCTATTATATCTTTATTGCAAATATCTTACACAAAATATAAGCTTTAAAGCACTTTAAAAACGGCTCTTTAAGAAGAAAGTTGTTCTTATTTCTTAATTAGCCGGATATCCCCCGATTTTCTTAAATAAGGAAAGCTTACCTTTTATACTTAATTTAAGGATTAGTATTAAGTAGCACTTAAGAAATCTTTAATACTAGCTATTTACTTTTCCGGACTTTGCAATTTTATAAAATAAGGGCTTAAGATATATGTTATAAGTTTTATAAGCTTTATTATAACAAATCCGAGGTTATAAATATTATCGCGTCTACTTTTTATAATAATATATTTATCCCGAACAAAGGACTCCCCGATATTAGCTATTATATATTAGCTAAAACTATAAAAAGGCAAAATATACTTATTAATTTTTATTATCTTATTACAGTTAAGAAGGATTATATTACAGCTAAGCTTGCTATAATATAAAGAAAGCTTTTTATATATAAATAAGAGTTTTACAATTAGCTAATTTAGTAAGCGGGGTCTTGCTAATAAGGTTAAAGCTAGCTTACTTCCTTGCAAATAGCTGCGATTTGACTAGACTTAAAAGGGCCTTATAATAAGCTAGTAAAATATCGGAGCAAGGTATTTATTTGTTTGTAAATAATAATTAAGTTATTATAATTAATATAAGCCTTTTTAACACTAATTATATAATTACTTTTAAAAAGCTATAACTTACACGTTAAGCTTTTGTCAATTCTTGTTAATCTCTTAATAGCGACTAAGTTACGCTCCCTTATACTATTACATTTAATAATAGCTAGCTTAGCTTAGTTAAAAATTATAAATTTATAGTAAATTATTTAAGGGAAAGTTTCGATTTATTACTTTATTTTCCGTTTAAATATTATAATGTCTTTATTATCCTTTTAAGCTAGCTTAAAGGTATAAGGGCTAAGCTTATCTTTAAAAGGCCGCTTTACTAAAATTATAAAGCTAATAAATAAATTACGCTTAATAATATAATTATTCGAAGTAACTTTTAATACTAGTTAAAATATAAATATACAAATTTGCCTTATTAATCCTTTTCTCTTTATATAATCTCTAATATAAGATCCTTTAAATAAATTTAATAGGATAAGTAATATTAGGTTTTTATAATTACTTATAGGGCTTAATTGCTTGCCGGGATTGCTATTAAAGAAGATAGTGTTGCAATTGCTTCTCTTTAATGCTATTACTAAGAGAGACGTGGCCTAAGTCTTAGTTATAGTATATAAAAGCGATAAATAATCTTATATAAAAGTAGCAAGGGAACTTATAATAAAGGCTATACTTAAAGCAAGCTACTTGCTATTATTATATACTCGCTTATTAAGAGAGGTGCTATTTTAGACTCCCTTATAAAGACTTATTTAAACTCCTTTAAGCTTATTACCTTTAAATTTAACGTAAAAATATAAAATAAAAGCAAAAATAACTATAATATAAAAAAGGAATAAAGGTAAAATAATTAAAGAAATGTTTAATAAAGAGCTCTCTTTTAAAAATTCCTATTATTATAAAAACCTTATTAGCGAGGGATTTATAAATCTTTTAAAAGAAAAGTCGCGCGTTTTGTAGCTTAGTAAAAATCTTGCTTAATAAGCTTTAGCTTAAGCTTTTCCTTAAAAACTTATAACAATTTAACGAGGAGAATGCTATAAGGTTATTGCAAATCTTTAAAGACGACTATTAGCGCTAAGAACTTGACAATTATATATTAGTGCTAATTCCCCGATTAGCTTTACCCGATAGCTCGCTTAAAGTTAATAATAACTTATAACTTTTAAACCCCGAATATCCTTTTATATACTTATATAAAAGGCATTATATAAAAGTAACTTGCAAACTCTTTACTAAGAACGATAAGTAGTAAATCGCTAATCTTTATTTTAATAATATATAACCTTCTTTATTAAAGACTAATTCCCGTTAATAAACTTAGACTTTAATAAGCAAGTTAAGAACGTCCTTTGCAAACACGACCCAAGTAGCGCGAAGTTCTTTAATAAGGACACCTTATAGCAAATCTGCATTTCGACAATTTATAGCAATAGCGCGCAAAGGAAAAAGTTTCTTGTATAGCTTTCGAAAAGTAAGCAAAATTGCATAAAGCGTTTAAAGGCTTTATTATATATGTTTTAAGATAGCTTAAATGCTCTAATACTATTTGCTAGACTATAGCTAGCTATATTTATAAGGGCTTTCCCGCGGCTTTTAAATTTGCATTGCCCTGAGGTATAAAGCTTCTTTGTCACGAACGCTAGCTTCTGGGCCTGGATAAAAGGCAAAGGTAAAAGGGTCTCTTATTCGACTATTCAAAGCTAAAGAAGGAAGCAAGAGTATAAGGCTACTCGTATGCATAAATAACTTAAGGCTCGCCAACCTTACCCAGCTTAGCCTAATCGGGAATAGCGCTGCACGTGCTAGCGCGTAGAACCGTAACATTCTCCTTCGATACTTTTGCGTTTTAATAAAGTATAAGAAATAATATAATACTTGTGCCGAGTAAAGAAGACGATAACTTATATTATCGGTAAAGATAAAAACAATTAGCTTCTAATCGACGCTAATATAATTAATCTTATTTAAGGCTATTACCTTAGCTTATCTTATAAAGATTATACATTCCTTTAAATGCAAATAATCTTATATAAGCTCTTCTTTACAATTAAAGACGACATTACGCGATTGCTAACATTCGACCGCCTTTGCTCGATAAAGCATATTATTATAATTATATATACTTTTCTTAAAAATATAAAATATCTTAAACTATACACGAGAATATTAAAAAAGCTCCTCTTAAGCAAAAGCAAGGGCTTGCTCTTTTAATACTTTAATATCTTATATAACGGCTAAGCGAATATAAGAGTTTAAATTGTAAAGTTTAGTTTTAAAGATTATATACTATTTAAATTAGATGCTTCTTAAGTATTATATCGTATACTTTAGCTCTTAACTCTTTACTACTTTCTTAAGATAAATAAAGAAGCACCTTAAAAGGATATTAGCATAAAGATTAAATAGGATTTAGGATTAAAGTATCGATAATAAATAAATTTCTCCGAACTCGCTTGTAATAATAAATATAAGCGCTTACTTTAACTATATTGTAATTATAAAGCAATAAACCTTAAAATAATTAAAGAGTTTATAGAAAGAATACTCTTTTTAAACTATTATAAGATTAATTAAAAACTAATACGATAAAAGGTAAGACTTATATACGAAATTATTAAAGACGTCTTATATATTACAACGATAGTAGCTAACTTTAAGCTAACTTTAAATTACGACAATTATAAACTAGAAATCTTAAACAAGTATAGCCGGCTATACTCGAGTACTCTTTTAGCAAATAAAGGCTACCTCTTTTTTAATTATATATATTCGACTTTATATAATACGAAACTTAAGTAATATTTTATATCTTTTGCTATTACGCGAGACTTCTTTTATAGCTTTTTCGGCATTACTACTAATAACTTAAATCGACAATTCTCTCTTTAGCTATTATATAATAGCTATATTCGGGATCGAGAAGACTTTAATAAAATATTAAACGTTAAGGATATAAGGCCGCTAATAAACCCGAGACTATTATTGCTACTATTACTTAAGGTTCCCTTACTTTCGAATCTTATAAGACTTGTAACAAACATGTATAGCGCTATTACTATATCCGGTCTCTTATTAATACGGAATTTAAAGAGCTTAAATAAATATTACAAGTTTATTTAAAAGACTTGCTTTATAAGCTTTATTACTAATTTGCAATATTTAAAATAATAAAGAAAACGCTTAAACTTATAAGATAAAGGGCGTAAACGGGACTTAACTAGTACTTGTAGCAAAGATACTTATATTAAAGATATTATCTTTTTAAGTGCTATATAAGAATTGCTTTTACTAGCTTTATTTATAAAAAGCACTTAAGTTGCTATTATTTTAATAAAAGACGTGTTAGCAAAAGATGTAAAGATAATTTTATTTATAGTAAAATTACTTGCAAATAGAGCAAATACTATTACTTTAAAGTTAAAAAGCCTTAATAGACACTATAATATTAGCTCGAGGGGCCGCTTTATAAGCCTTATTAGCCTTTAGCATTGCTTAAAGTAATAAAGAGAGCGCTTAAACTTATACAATAAAGGGCGTAAACGGGACTTAATTAGCGCTTATAATAAAGATACTTATATTAGAGATACTATCTTCTTAAGTGCTATATAGTAACTACTTTTAATAAGCTTACTTGTAAAAGTAAAAAGCACTTAAGCTACTATTATTTTATTAGAAGATATGTTAATAAAAGATATAAAAATTATTTTATAAGTTCCCCCTTTAATAGGACTAATTAAAGAAAATACGTATATTATTATAATCTCGAGGTTAAGAAGCTTAAATAAATGTCGCGAAATTAGCTATAAGGACTGCTTTATAAGCTTTACTAGGCTTTTGCGCTACTTAAAGCGATAAAGAGAACGCTTAACTTTATTTTAATATAAAAAGTAGCAAAGGCAAGGAGAAGACACGTTAATAAAAGATATAAAAATTGTTTTATAAGCCCCCCTTTTATAAATTATAGCTAAATTGCTTATAAAATACAACTAATTAGCTATTACCCTATTAATATTTGCGCTTTTAGCTACGCAATTATCGGTATTACTTATATTTAGTTAAAAGATTTAAGATAAAACCTTCTTTGCATTTTTAAATATTTAGCTATTTATAGCACTTATATTTATATTTAATAAGGAGACTTAAAATAAAACTATCTTTATACTTTTAGCTGCCCGGCTATTTATAGCACTTACATTTATATTTAGTTAAAAGGCTTAAGTTAAGACTATCTTTATACTTGTAGCTACTTAGCTAATAATAGCATTTATGTCCTTGCTTAAGCAAGAGATTTAAGATAAAACTATTTTAGCGCTTTTAGCTAACTAGTTATTTATAACACTTAAAGTTATATCCGAGCAAGAATAATTAATTAAAAATATAATTATCTTTTTATAAGATGCTTTATATGTTCTTTTTTGTCGCTAAATAAGAATAATAGCATAATTGTTTATTGTATTCTCTCTTACTAGTAAAGATTGCTTCCGTCTCTATAAAGCTAATTCGACTAATGCTATTTTTATAGTTAAAGCTTTATAGTTATTATCCGAGGCTCCGTTTCTTGCCTTTATAAGAGATTTAAGTAAATAGCTTAAAGTGATTACTTTTATTATTATCTTTAAAGAAGCTTATTTGCAAAAGCTAAATGCGACGCTTATAATCTTAAAAGAAAATTTTAAAGAAATAATTTGCTAATTAAAAGATGCTTAATAATTAAAAGAGGAATTACCTTATAAAGAACTTTGTTATATAACTATTAAGATTTATATTTAATAAGATAAATAGAAGATTGTGCAAAAGAAAGTTACTTATAGTTAAATAAAGGACAAAGTAAAGTATTTTATATTAAAAGCTAAAGGCGTTTGCTTTTATAATTAAGAGGGCAATCTTATTATTATTAAAAAATGCTTTAATATTACTTAAAGCAACTTTCTTTTAACAATTTATCTCTCTTATTTAAAGGATACTAGTTTTATATTTCTTATTTAACTTTAAACCTTTTCGTCTAAGCAAACTAGTGCTCTTAATTTTATTTTATTTATATTACTTGTTTAAAAACTTTAAAACGCGCTATATTTAATATTTTAATATAATTATTATCTCTTTTACTTCTTTTATCCGCTTAACAAAGTTTAAAATAACTAGTTTAAGCATATTTTTTACCCCTTTAAAGTAATTCTTTTTAGTAGCAAGTTTTCTTAAAGTTACAAATAAGATCTCTAATATATATTTTTTAATATTTAATACTTTTAAATATTTAAAGTTTATTACCGATTATTCCTCGACTTGCTTGCGCTACTTTGCCCTCTTTTAAAAGTATAGCTTCTTCTTTTATTTAATTGCTTTTATTATTTTAACTTTATTTTTATAACTTTAAAACTTCTTTCGAGGGCAAGACTTGTGTTTAAAATCTATTATAAAACCCTTTAACCCTTTACTTGCATTAACTTTAATTATAACAAGTAATAAAGGCGTAAAACGCAAGCAATATTTGATAATTGCAAGTTTTAACGTTTAAAGATAACTAAGTTAAAGTAAAGCAAATAATATATAGCTAATACTAATATCGAATTCATTTGTATTTATAAAGCAAATTAAGTAATAATATAAATGTTTATATAAGAATTACTTAAGCAAGTAATTGCTTGTGCAATTAGCTATTTTAAGTTTTTAATTTCTATTTTTAAAAGGTTTATTTTTAGTCCCCTTTTAGCCCTTATAATACTTCGAGCGTTATAATATATTTGCTACTTCCTTATTTAATACAATTTATGCAATAATTGTGGCAAAGTTTTTATAATTAAAATAAATAACATTTTTTTTGTAAGATATTTAAAATTAAACCATAATTAGCTAAGATAATTATTTTTATTAATAAATAATAAGATAAACTCTTAAACAAAGACCCTTTTACTTATAATGTTATACTTTATATTTATTATAAAATAAAATTAACTTAATTTATAACAATTTTTAACCTCTTATATATATATATATTTAAAATTCCCTCTTTAAACTAAAACTAGATTTATTAATAATTACTTTTATTCCTTAATTGTAATCTTGCTACTTTTATATAACTTCTTGTTTATATCAAGTTTTAGCGATAAAGTATCAAATCTCTTATTATAAGATTTTTCCTTAGCTCTTCTTGCTCGGAATTGCTTTATAAGCTTGCTAAAGTCAAATTTGTTAAGTTTAAATAATATAGCAAGCTCTAGCAACCCTTTTAAGCTACTTTCTTTAAGCGTATTAATATAACTTAGAAAGTGCTTATTAAAAGCTTTTAAGATCTCTTAATAACGTATAAATTTCGGTCGCTAAAACTTAATACTAATAGCATTATACCCTTTCGCTTATAGTTTACCCTTATGCCTTTTTAGCTTTATAATTATAGTTATATATCTTATAAACATTTTAGCTAAAGAAAAAGAATAAGTTATTACTCTTATAATTTGATGCTATTAATTTAAGATGCTATAAGGCTTTAATAAAAGACTTGAAATTTTTAAAAATAACTTTACAATTTAGGAGTAATCTCTTAAGTCTTATAATTACAAGAGTTAAGCGCTTTAATAAAAGGCAATATATACGATAAGGGTCCCGAATTAAATCCCGATACTTAGCTAAGATACTATCTATTTATAAATCTTACTAGTTTAACCTTTAATTTAAGGCTAGCTAAATTAAACTTGCTTATTCTTTATTATAATTACTCGAATAGTCTTTGCGTCTATTATTAGCTACTACTAGAAATATTTTATAAAAGGTATCAAAAAGTAACCCCCTCTTAGTCGTGTAAATAAATAAAGCATAACTAATATACTATAAAACTTGCTATTCTTTTATTTTCTTAATTTTAATCTTTATTATCTATTTTAGTTATAGCTATATATTCTTTTATTAATACCCTTCTTTACTTGTCTTTTATTACACTTAAAAGATTTGTAATAATAGCTTTACTTTATTTTAATATTACAAATATAATAAGAAGTAATTTGCTAAATAGTAATAAGCTATTATTTATATCTTTAAGCGCTATAAAAGGCTTTTAACTAGCACTCTTCCTTAAACTCTTAAAAATTTCTTACTTTTTTAATAGCTTAATAAACATTACAAATTAGGGTATAAACAAATATATAAATAATATTATTAAAATTATTAACAAAATTGTTGCAATAAAGTCTTTTATTCCTAATTTTAATAATATAAACTAATAGCTATATAGCAAAAAGAAGTATACGCTACAACTTTCGTCGACTTCCTCGAAATATATAATACAGCTCTTATTAGTCCTTATAACTACTCTTTTTTAGTTAACTTTACAAATAAATTTTCGAGCTTATTAACGTTATCACGTTAATTAATATTAGCGCTACGATTAGCTTAGCTAAAAAACTCGTAGTTACAAATCCTTTACTAGTAAAATTAGTGTTATTAATCCTTATTATTAAGTCTTGCTAAGATGCATTCTTTTAGCACGCTAAAGGGTAAGTCTTTAACCCGGCTCCTTTCGACACTAGTATTAGTAATATTTAAGCATATAACCTTGCCTTTTCCTTTATTATACCGGGTTTATATTTAATTAAAGTTCTTTTGCTTATCTTCCCCGAGTTAATTATTTTAGACTTATCTTAATTAGCCTTTATAATAAACATATTTACTCGAGAGTTTATATAAAACCTTATATAAATAATATTTGTCGATAAAGCTAATAAGCAATTACTAGTTAAATAAGTTAATTAGCTTAACATACTAGTATATATACTATTAAATATTATAATAAAGAGGAAAGGGACTATACTAGTGCTATAAAGGATAAACGGAGTAATCTTTATAGCTATAACGATATAATAGCTAAATAATATTAATAACTTAGCGCTTATAACTTTAGTAAAGCCCGTTATTATAAGGCTATCTTAAAATATAATAAGAGATTTTTAGTCGAGTTATTTTAATAGCTAATATCGAGCATTTCTTTTTTCCTTTTAAGCATTTATTTTTTTCGAGTATTTAATATAAGATATCTAATTTTAAGTACTAATTTCGAAAGTATTAGAATTTAATAAAATAAAATAGTTATTATATTATTTTAGTTTATCTTAAATAATTATAAGTCTTAATTTAGCTCTTTAGCTAAATCTTAAACTAGCTCCTCTTTTTTAAGGGAAAGATTAAAGTAAGTGCTTAAGTTATTCCTATTATATTATATAAAATTAAAATAAAGGCTTCTTTTTTTATTGCATATCGTAAACGCCTCTTTTACTTACTAAATACTTTAATCTTTTAATTAAAATCTTTTTATTAACATTACAAAGTTTTTAAGTGTAGCTTATTAGATAAGAGTGCTAGCATCGGGGCTATAACATTTATAAGGTCCTTATTGCTATCGATATAAGAGGGTTTAATTGCGGCTTCTTCTTTATACAAGTGCTAACTTAAGTGTCTTAGTAATATAGCTTATTTAAAACTTAATAGTATATAAAGAGGAAGCCGGAATCGGACTTTTATACTTAATTAAAGCTATTTTTTTTCCTTCTCGACTTAGTGCTATAATAGGCTTAAACAAGGAGGGTTAAGATATACTTTACTATAAAGGTGATTTATACTTAATCTTGTAAAAGGGAGGAAAGCTCGCTATATATATAGCTAAGTCATATAACATATTACGTGTTTTTATGCCTTATAATTAAAGCTGCTCGGAGTAAGGGAATTTTAAGGATTCCCTCGCTCCGAGGGGCCTTAAATTTAAGGCTAAGTAATTATATAATAGCTAAAGCTATCACAAGTGCTACTATAAGCAAAATGCAATTTCGGAAGGGAGGTAGTTTAATTGTTAAGTTTAAAGGCTAAGTCTTAAAATAAATGCATTAGTAAAGGCTTAGCAATAATAGCAAAAGTTAAATAATCGAAACGATAAAATATTTAAACAAATAAGAAAGTATTGCTTTTGTGACCCTTTTTAAATAAATAACAAGTCTCCTAATTTCCTCTTCCCCCTTTAAAAGAACATTTCTCGAGTTTATTATCCTTATTCCATATTTGTAATCCTTTAATAGATAAGTGCCCTAATTACCTTATCCCTTCTCTCTTATATTTACAAGTTCGAGGCTTAATAAGTAATATATTTATTATCTTTAAAGAAAATACTATTATTATTTAAATTAATAGCATTTATATATTATTAGCGTTATATAAAAATGTTTTATAAAAGGAATTAAATGTAATATACTTACTAAGATTTAATATAAAAACACTATCTTGCTTAATACAATTTATATATATACAAGTAAATTTTAAGGAACTATTATCGAGTATATATTTGTTACAAGTAGTAAAAAACGCTTTATTATAATATATTAATATTCGATTTTTATAAGGGCTTATAAAAAGCTTACTTAGCAAGAAACTATTTAATATTAGCATTTTTAATATATAAAAAGCTACTATAATTAAAGTACTTATAAATAAATCTTTATAACTATTTGTAATGCACTCCTTTAATAGAAAAAATAAACTAATAAGGCTAAATAGAATAGAGCATTTTATATTAAGATTATACTCGTTTATAAAGTTAAGATTAAATCCGCAAAAACTATTTAAAAGTTATTCGGAATCTATTTGCCGAATATGTAAAAGATTAAAAGAGAAGACGAAAGAAGCATAGATTAAGAAAAATAAAGTAAAACAAGTATAAAAGAGCTATATAATTAAAAGACAAATAATCTTAACTTGCTATAATAATACTATTTAAAAGTTAAATAAAATAATAGCTAAATATGCTAAAGGAAATTTTATTTAATATATATTATCTTATAAGCTCGGCCGAGAAAAGAATCTTTAAAAGAAGTAAATATTCTAATTATAGCTTAGCTAATATTAGTAAAAATTGCCTTAAAGACTATCTTTAACTCTTAAAAAGCTAAATTTAAAAGTATTTTCCTCTTAATTTAAGCGACTTTAAGATAGTAAGCATTAAATCTTTAAATGTAAAACTTAACGCTAAAGGAGTATAAGTAATTTAATTAGCGAATTAAGCGAAGAATTCCACATTCGTTATTTGTAAGCTTAGCATAGCTAAATTATACCGACAACTTAAATCTTTAATCTTACTATATTACTAATTTAAAAAATTTATATACATTTAGCTATAATTATTACTTTAAAGATAAGTTATTTTTTTTTATTTTTTTTACATATATAATAATATACAACTATATTCTTATTTCTCTTTATAATAAGCTATATAAAGAGGAAAAATATATTATATGCATTTACATATTATACACAAAACGTGATTTCGACTTATAAAATTCCGAATCTATTTTCTGCAATTATATTATAGCAAATTAAACTAAAAATAAGTTATTTCTTTGCTTTATTTTGTTAGATTTAAAAGGGTTAAACAACTAATTTGCTATTTTATAATTTAAATAAAGAGGCTATTTTAGGTCTTATAAGGGGCTATATGTAGCCCCCTTATGCCTTACTTGCTATTATATCGGGGGTTAATTATAGTTTTATTATATTACTAAGATATTAATAATATCTTTATAAAAAGATATAAAAGAGTAAACTTAAACCTTAATACTATATTAACTATTAATATGCTTTATAGCTTTATTCTCTTTCTTTAATTACTTGTCGAGCTTTAAAATATAATATAGCAATTTACTTTATTAGACCCTCGTGCAATTAGCGGAGAAGATTGCTTTTAAAAGTGATAATACTATAAGCTATCACATTTCTTATTATTAGTTACTTTGCACATTTGCTATAATTTACGTTTATTAGCAAAGAAGTATTTAAACCGCATAGCAATTTATATTTTTAAACTTCTTAAATAAAGAACGCTTTATATTAACTTAATATATAACTTCTTTTATATTATTAAATTAAACGTTTAAATAAATATTTAAATTTTAAGGCTTATCGCTAATTTTACACTTGTAAATCGACTTATAATAACAAGGATTGCGATAAATATAGCTTAGCTTTAAAAAGATATAATGCAATTTTTTAAACAATTTGCTAACTTTAAAGAATTAGTCTTAATTAACCGAGGATTACTTTATCGAATTTAAAAGCGAGATCTTTTAACTATTAATTGTTTTATTTTATTAAAATGTATATCGAAACTAGTATAGCAAGTTTAGAAATTTTTTAAAGATAAGGGAAAAGATATTATAATTAGCGGTTATTAGTTTAATAAAAATTAAATTATAGTCTTAAATTAGCTTAAACCCTTTATACTAATAATTTTAAAGCGTATAGCTTTATTACTTAAAGATGTTTTATAAAATACTAAAAAGTTATAAGATATAAGGCTTTAATATAATAAAAGAATTAAATAAACTCGAATTACTTCTTCCTTATATAAAGATAAATATAATAATCGTTAAAGTCGTTATAAAAATAGCATAAATAAAAGCTATTATAACTTACTTGCTTATAACTCCTTTTTTTATTCTAATAACTAGTTTAATACTTTAAATCTTCGAATTTATATTATATAAAATAGCCGCGGGTATAATAAAAGCAATATAGAATAATAAAAATAATAAACAAATCCTTACTTTTAGTAAACGAGTTATAAGAGAAATTACTTTTAAAAAGTAAATAAATATGCAAGCTATAACAAGTAAAAGTATTAGTCCTAAAATTAAGGGGGCTTCGATACTAGTAAGCTTTACTTTTACTAAAATACCCTTAAAAGGGTAAAAAGACTAAATTTAGTTACTAATAAACCTTATAACATCTTTTAGCACTATATTAAAAATATTTAATAGCAAGTAATAATAACGTATAAAGTTGCTAAATCTAATATAAAATTGCGTAATATTAAGTAAGATATTTCTTAAAAGAAGCGCTTAAATCGCGGCGCTTTTAATAGTAATTATAGCACTTTAAATACTACTAATAGTAATAAAGATATTTGAGGTAAGCAAGCTTGTTATGCTTTAAACTTCGCTTTAAAATAGCTAAAAGAGGCTAATAGTTAAGATAGCTTAAGGCTTAACTAAGGAGTTAGGCAAATAGATAATAAAATTAAACTAAAACAAAGAAGTAATTAGCAAGACAAAACGTATTTAAATAAAGGTAAGCACTTATAAGTAAAGTTGCAACTCTTGCTTTTATATTATCGTGCCGGACTAGTAATTAAATTCCTAATATTATATAATAAAAAGTAGCAAAGAAGAAGGCTAATAAGCCCCTTTCTTTAACTAATCTCTTTTATTTAGCATTTCGAATTATTAATTTAAAAGTTAAAGTTTTTGGTACAAATTTTAGCACTATTAAATGACATATATAGCGTAATAATTAATAAAGAATAAGCTAACTAGGATATAAATATAAAATGAAGTTCCCGAAACGACTCTTTATAAAAGAGCAAGTATTGCCTCTTATAGCTAAAAATATTACTTTTAATATTAACTCGCAAAATTTTTAAAGGAGTTTACTCGGGAACCCGAAAAATATTATCCTTTTATAAATATTTATAGTTTATAACTCGATAAAAACATTAGCTTAGCTCTTTATTTCTTAGAACTTATAATTTCATTTTTCTTAAACAAAACTTATTTTGACTTATATATAAAATAAGATTATTTGAAAGCTTATTATTTATAAACTATCTAGTCTCTTATTATAATTATAGTTAGCACTTCTTACACACTTCGAGATGTCTTTTAATACACCTTTTATCTTCGGTTAGCTTTAGCTTAAGTAGTCCGATTCTATTTTTGCAAAAGTTTTAACATTATTTGCTTTTAGTTAGCCTTTTAACCTCGGATTTATTTCCGAGTAGTCTTTTATTTTCGGAAAAGCTTTAACACTTGAGCGGCCTTTTAGCCTCGGTTCTCCCGGGGCAATATCATCTATAACTAGTATAACTAGATTTACATTAAAGGAAGAATTAAATACAATTATAAAGCTACTTTATCTATTGTGGCAATGGAAGGTAGCGCAAAGCACGTGGCATAGCACGTGCGCACAATGATATAAGCAATACTACAAGTAGCAATTCTTTATAAATGCAATAAGAATCATCCTTGATTACAACTAATGCCTCACAAAATAGTAGCAATAACGGTTGCATTATCGCTATAAGCTTTATCTAAGTCTTACGACATTATACCCGACTTCCATTTTTGGTTCGGACGCCCACCCGCTATACACTTAGCGCGATTTATAACTCGAGCATATAACTTATTACTTATTAATAGACAAGTTATCGGATAATATTATCGAAAAGGCTTACTAGTTTCGCTATTTCCTTGCGACACACTACGCTTCATTTAAAGAAATCGGCATAAACAAGCATAAAGCAGTCGAATAACTTACTACAAGTTACTTATAGCAAGAAGCGTTAATGCTATCGATTTTATTAGTTTTATCGAGGAGCCGACGCCCTTTAAAAACAATTTGTGCCTTCTTTATTAATTAGACTATCGACAAATCGCTATTCAAAAAAGCTTTACAAGAATTCTTTATGCAAATATAACAAATTCCCGAGTTTTTAACCCCCTTATCTTAATCCTTAAAACCCTTAACAAATTCGGCAAAAGCGTCTTATACTTTATTAACCGGTAAATTATCTACTAGCTTAGCTGCAAGTAATAATAAAAGAAGGGAATATTTAAATTTGCAAAGGAATTTATAAGGGATAAAATTAAATAAAATAGAAGAAATACCCAAGAATCCTTCGCAAGTTATAATAAAAGATAATCTTATTAGGGGTGCAATAGAAACGATAATCTAAAATGCAGTTAATATAGCGCTTGCAAGTTATAATACAAATATACTACTACTACTACCCTTGCTTTTACATAACAATTAAGGAGATTTTACAAATACCCGGTAAAGAGTATTAGATATTAGTTATTTTAACCCAAATCTCGCCAAGTTAAAAGGGGAAAGAGACTATATAATAATTAAGAATAACATTTACTAGCGTAATATATACCTTTTTATAAACGCAATATAGGATAACGCTACTAGTAAATAAGCTATAGTTATACAATAAAACCTTATTACTTGCCTTCGAAGAGCGGCACTTAAATAGTATACTAGTAAGCTTAATAATCTTTAATATATAAGCCTTAAATTCTCCTAAGATAGCGTAAAGCAATAGACTAAAGCCTTAATTTAACGCTTTAAAGACCCCTCATCTATAGCCTTTAAAAAGCTATAAAAGGAGAAGTATACAAAGGACAATATAAGAAGCGAGAAGAATATTTGCTTATATATTACTTTAGTAGTAAGACATGCTAAGGCAGCCGAATTCGAGAAATTAGTTTAGTAGTTGTTACAAGCGTGGAATAACTTTAATCTTAAGCTTAAAGTTTATATTAATAGACTTATAAACAATATTACCCTTAAATAGTTTATAGATAAGGTATTAGTAAAGCAAGATTTATAAGCGGACATATATCGTATAAGGGGTAAAGGATTACAAGTCTTAATTAAATTTAACCGCTAACTAAAAGGTAATTTGCAACTTTTATATTAAGAATATAGTAATTATAATCGGGATTGTCGACTAGTTTAACCCTTTTATCCGAATATAAGCTTTTGCCCTTAATACCCTTTTTAACGTTTAGGGCCTAATAGTAATAGCTATTAAGTGCTTCTTAAAACTTTATTAATTTGTAAAAGAATAACTTAAAAACCTTGCTCCTATTTTGTCTATATTTGCAATTAATAGCAAGGTTTATAAAAGATAAGGAAAGCAAGGAAAAGCACGTCTACTTCGACTTATAGTCTTTAAGGGACGATTTAGAAGCAATCCGCGTTATTACTGCTTTTAAAGGTTTAATAGTAAAAATGTTATAAAGGACAATTAGCTTAATATTGCTATAAAATATAAAACTTAATTCGACAAAGAGCTTTAAGAGCACAAGTATATATACTTAGAGGAAATTAACCTTACTTGGGAGCTAAAGGACAATGCTTATATAGCAATTTTATCGATAGTAATAGCAAAGCTAGTGCTTATTTATAAGAAGTGCAAAGCTAGTTTTAAGTTTAGGAATAAACTTTTTAAGCACGTGTTTTTTAATACATGCTTGCTATTATTATATAAAGCAAGTAAAAGTTTACTAAGTCCTAATATAATTATAACAAATCCAATTCCGATCCTTATAACCGAGAATATTACTAGTTATAAGTACGTTATTATAAGTATCAAGTTTTCGCTTAATAGCGAGGTCTTTTAAGTTTATATAAATACTAGTTGCTTTAAACTATTAGTAAATTGCAAATAGCTCTTGCAAAACTTATTAGCGAGGATTAATATAATAAAAGGAATTACAATTAAGGGAGTTAAATTTGTGCAAGAGCTTTAAGGCCTAACTACTTTTAATATATATATTTATAAGAATATTAAAGGCTAGTTAATACTTGGGAAAGTTATAATTAGCGCATAAGTAACAAATAACCTTAAACCTTTGCTTTTACTTAATAACGGGTTTCTCTTGCCTTATTAAGCAATTATCAATTTGCTAGCAAATATTATCACTTTTAGCGCTATTAACGGCTTATTTGTCCTTATTAATGTGTATACCCGAGGCTAAAAGATAGTGCATAAAGTCTTATCGAAGAAGAAAGTAGTTATTCCCTTTAAATTTATAATTTATATCGATATTACTTGTGCTACTTTACTATTAAGCTATAATTATACGATAGATGCTTGCTTCGTTAAGGTTTACGATGCATTAACGGACTATAGCAATTACGTGACATATATAAACGCTATTAATAAGCTATAAACTATTCCTTAATATATAAAACTCGGTACAATTCGGGAATTTAAGGAGGATAGCTATTACCTTATAAATATTAATAATAAGGAAATCCTTACAAGACTACTAGCAGCTATTAAGGGCGCCGGGATTATTAAACTAACTAAAGTACCCGAGAAAGTTCTTAATAATAAAGTTTATATATATATAAAAGACCCCGCGCTTGCTAGCTATATCGAAGACCTTATTCTCAAATTTCAAAACTGTTAAGAGGATAATGGGTCCCTTATTAACATTTTAGAGGACAAATATATAAAGATCCCGCTTATTAATAGTTAGTATAATAAGAAGATTAAATGTAAGATATACTTTATTAGAGTTTGCAATTAACAAGTTATTAATAAGGTTTTTAATAGCTTTTACGCTTAAAATAAAATATACTTTGCAAAGGGAGCAACTTTATTTAATTGGCCAATTTTTGTAATTTAAAGAAATGTTAGCAGCAAGCTAAAGGGCTATCTAGTTATCGACTTAAAAGTGCTAAATAGCCTTAAAATCCTAGATAATTACTTTATACCTTTATAACAAGATATTATTAATGCTTTATATAAAGCTAAGTATATCTTTATTATAAATGCTTTGTCGTTCTTTTACTAATTCCTTATAAAGGAGGAGCATTAAAAGCAGTTTATAATAATTTCTTATTATAGCCAAGAAATATCAAGGGTTGCGCTAATAAGTTATCACAAGTTATTAGCGTATATATAGCGCTTTATAAATTATCTCTTAAAAGAGTATAACTATTTTTATTATTATTTTATTAACGATATTATAATCTTTTTTAAGACACAAGAAGAGCACCTTTAGCACTTGCAAACGGTTTTTAAGCTATTTTAAAAGAAACAAATCTCACTCTTAAAGAAGAAATTATTCTTGGGCTATCCTTTAATTAAGTTGCTCGGTTATCGGGTCGACGGTTTTAGCATAAGCACAATAAAAGAATATATAACAGCTATAAGAGCCTTATAGTTTCCCGAGAACCTCTAATAACTTAAACGCTTTATTAATATAGCTAGCTAGCTTCGCTAATATATATTATATTATACTAAAATAAGTGAACCTTTGCAAAATAAGAAGATAAAATTACTAGCAATTAGCCGGGAATAAGGAGCTATTAGCGCAAAGAGAAAAGGATATATGGCAAGTACTAAATAGCAACTAATTAAAAAGGAAAAAGCATTATTCGAATTAGTTTAAAGCTACCTCTTAAACCCTCAAATACTAGTTTATAGCAACCCGGATAAATAGCTATATTTTAAGATTAATATATTAAATGAGAAAAGGTTCGAAATTTTCGTTTTTTATCTTAAGTAAAGTTATATTATTTTAGTAAATTTATTTAAGATTGCATCTATTGCTATGCAACCGGTTTTGTTCCTTAATAAGCTACTTAATACTACAAAAAAGAATTACAAGTTTATAAAGCTCGAGGTAATATGCCTTATATATGCTTGCTACAAATTGCAAGTAATGCTACAATTAGCGAGAATTCCCGTTATTATGCTTACTAATCACGTGGCTATAAAAGGTATTTGCAATTAAACGTTACTTGCGACAAACGACACTAATAAAGCAAATATATATCTCGTTATAGTGTTACGGTTTGCTCTGTTTGCACTACTATTTGCACTGTTTGCACTAGTGCATCACATGACCTACGCGAGCGCCATATAAAGCCTCCGACTTCCTATACAACTCGACTTCTACTCCTTAGCTTAGAATTCTCGCAATAGACGCACCTTAAACCTTCGCCCTTTGGGCCCCTAAGGCTTGTGTTCGTGACATATAGCTTCTTAATATTTGTCTTAATATTAGCTCGACATTTGTCATATTCCTAGTAAATTAAACATTATTCTAGATGCCTTATCCTAGCTCTTTGCAATCGAAGCTTGAGATGTTTTATAAGACAATAAGCTTAATAATATATATACCTTTTCGGAAGTGCACGTGAGTAATAACTTTAAGGGCAAGCTACACGCAAGATATACAATAGACGCACACTTTGCTCGCATTTCGCGTCTTCTAGGTTTCCCGGATAAGCTCTTTAAAGGCGACTTTGCTTTAAAAGTGTATAATATTAATTTCGAAATCAAGAATGGCCTTTTATATTATATGCTACTCTTTAAGCCTCTACATTTATGCATTCCTAACGCGTGCATAAAGACTTTATTGTTTATAATATATAATAGTTACTATTTCGGCTTTAATTGCACTTATAACAAGCTTTGCAGTTTTTGCATTCCCCGTTTAACGAAGAAAGTGCTTTAATATATTAAGTTTTGCCCTAGCTACTTATTAAATGCAATGCTAAGAACCCGTCCGAACGGTGCCTTATACCCCATTATCACGCGGCCGATCTTATTTTACACGATTACTATAGATTTTATATTAGCCTTACTAGAAATCCCGGTAATATTATTATAAGTACTTGATAAATTCCAGGTCTTTAACTGCATAATAACTAATATATGCAAGTTTAGCAAGAAGTCCCTTTTAATCCTAAGGCATAACACTTATAGTGCAAAGGAATAGGCTATTATTTTGCTTTGTTTGCTCTTGCTTTATAATTAGGGAATTCTTAAGGCATTTATCTCCGATTATGTAAGGATGTTTTTAGTAGGCAATAAGGCAATATGAACAATTTAGTAGATTCTAAAGAGTATATTCGGTATAAAACTAATCTTTGCCCCTTTATTAGGTGCAAGTAAACATCCTTAAAGCTTATAGCTTATAAGGATATAAGACGGGTCGAATATTCCTCTATTGCGGACTAAA
>Ga0302221_10000469_pt1 | contig 29803 bp, 36 predicted proteins | sample II_Palsa_E2_1_FD_193517 | JGI IMG/M metagenome (GOLD analysis project Ga0302221, IMG submission 193517) | Peat permafrost microbial communities from Stordalen Mire near Abisko, Sweden - II_Palsa_E2_1 | ecosystem: Environmental > Terrestrial > Soil > Palsa > Peat permafrost | place: Sweden... | reverse complement strand
ATGGCCTCGCAGGAAGTTCTTGCTCAGGGAAAACACCCCCATTACCTGCACGCTCTTTCCGATTTGCGAGACGCCCGGGCTCATTTGGAACGCCCCAACGGCGGCGCGCTTCGCCAACAGGAAACGGACGCGATTCATCAAATTGATGAAGCCATCGGTGAAATCAAACGCGCTTCCATCGACGACGGAAAAGATATAGCCGATCACGCGCCGGTGGACGCGCACATGCCGTGGAAAGGACGTTTGCACAAATCACGCGAACTGATCGACAAGGCCATCGCGGATTGCAGCAAGGAAGAAGACGATCCGCACACGCAAGGTTTGCAGGCGCGTATTCTGGATCATCTTCATCGAGCGCATCATCACGTCGACGAAGCGATTGCCATCGTCGAAAGCCGCTAGCTCTGTTGTGAAAGCGGCCGTTGAGGGACGGAAACCGCAATAGAGGGGCATTCTGAAGCAGCGCAATTGCGCAACGCTTTCGGATGTCCCTTTTTTTCTGGTTCTTGGCGAATCGGCGGACGTGATCTTCTACGAATTACTGAGGCAGCGCGGAACTTCCGAAGAAAACTTTCATCAGCACAACGCCGCCCACGAACGCGGTACAGATGCTGAGCAGCGTGCCGATGAGGAAATATTCCGCAAATTGCTCGCGATGGAACTGCGGGTAGCGCGCTATGGATTTCGCAGCGATGATCAAGCCCACAGTCGCCGGCGAATGCAGCAAAAGCGCGGTCAAGACAAGAAATCTTTCCAGCCAGCCGATGTACATGCCCGCGTTGCTCAATTGCGCGGGCGTTTCGCGAGGCGGTGAATTTGGGATTTGCGGCGTGCCCAAGCCGATGTGGCGCATCAACGGCTTGGTGAGGAAGCGGATCAAGTAACCGCAGGCGAAGATCACCGCCACGTAAACGATGAGCAGAAGCAAGATTCGATTGCTCTGTTCGCGAAGCACATGCAAGCTGGACCGCGCGATACCCGCCAGCGGAGTTTGCTCGATCCAGCACGCCGCCAGCAACACGGTAAAGAAATGCACGGCCTGATCCAGCACGAATGCAAGCGCTCCGTCCGCGGCCGCTCGCGACTTCGCAAACTGAATCTTGCAAAGATCAATTAGAAGATGGACGAGCGTTAATGCGATCACTGCCAGCTGAAAGCGCAGCGATGAAATCATCCCGGGAAGGAAGCACACAGCCGCAAGGAGAACACAGAGATAATGAATCGCGCCGTGTTTGAAGTAACCGAGGGCCTGGCCGTTCTTCTTTTGCTGCACCAGGTGCGAGGTCTGAAAAACAAAATCGGTCAGCAGATGGGCCAAATACAGCGTCAGAATCGCGCGGATCGTCGTTTGCACGTTTTCGTCCCAAAGAGACATTTTAGGACGACTTCGTCCTACAGGTGGCTAGCCTGAATAAGCAGGCGCATGTCTGCGCTGGTCTGCTCGAGTTGCCAGAAATGCCCGCGCCGGAGGGTCCGCCACACCGTGGAGGCGTCCACGTCCAGCGTCCGCGCCGCGGCGTCTAAGCGACGCCTGGCTCGGAAGGTTTTGATAGTCTCCCACTGCTTGTCCGTTATGCGCAAGAGTAAGGTGTCGTGCAAACCATAAATCAAATTTGCGGTGGAATCGAACACCGCGTTCTTCGATCGAAACGAAGTAAGGACTTTGAATTTATATTCTCCCTTGCGCTTGATCCCTTCCAGGGCCTCGCGGGCGAACACGAAGGCCGCGCCTCCCAAACGATTTACCGGCGGCTGGATGCGTGCGGGTCCCGGGCCGAAACCGATTCCCATGCGGAGTTGCAGCGGCTGTAGCCGGATGCGCAAGTCCAATATCACTTCCGGAATGCTCGCAGGCGAAACGCTGATGGTCTGAAACTCGTCGCCTGCCGTAACCGCGTAAGGCAAGCGAATCCATTTGCGTTTGATGTGCTCACGCGAAGCCGCGGCAAGTCCCCGGCCCAGCAGCGAGCGCAGCTCGCTGCGCAAACCGGACTTCACTACATCCGCGATCAGCACCGCAACTGTATTTTCTGCCATTGCACGATTTCGTCCCAATTATACAATTTTGCACGATTATGTGCAAGAGGAAAGAATGTTTTGCTTGGGGGCCGGGGAGCGGACTGGATAAACGCGCATGCCGTCGAAGAGAGGCTCATAACGGCGCGGAATGTAGGGGCGCTGAAGCGCGGGGGCAAACGCGGAGCGAACTCGAGGGGCTTTTTCTAGTACTCCACTTCCCGCCGAAGCCGTATCTGCCGGGCTTTCAGCAAGCTGCGGGGGCGTACGTTAGTACTGGCGCGAGCGCGACCGGAGTACTGCGAGAATGTGACTTTCACGCTAGTGCGTGTGCAAGAGCCGCTTGCTACATTGGACCATCGAAGATGTATATCACGGGGGTTCAAGCCGGATGAGTGAAGCGAGCGACTTTAATATGCAAGATCCAAATGCGGCAGAAAATATTCCAGCGGGCCTGGCGGCCGAGATCGAGCGCGGCCTGGCCGAAGCAAATCTCTCCTCTTCGAACTCCGCTGATTCCGACGGGCGCATTCTGGATGCGATTTGCGAAGCAGTCATCGCCGAGACGCCCCGTGCCGCCGCCGAGGTCGCGGCACAAAACAGCTCCGAGCCTCTGGCCAGCCTGCTGCACACCATACAGGCCGGAGCGCACGAATACGTCAACCCGGACACGCGCAAAGAATGCGCGGAGCTTCTTGAGGAAATTGACCGAGCCGCGGAAGTCTGCGTCACGGAATACTCGCTCACCGATATCGTGCAATGTTCGCAAGAATCCGGCGAAGTACTCGCCGAGGACTCTAACCAGACATCTACCGAATCGAAGAGGGATGCCGCTTCAGCGTCCCCTGCTTCACAGGCGGCGAAACTCTCCGCAAGCGAAGCTGCCAAGGCGATGCCCGTGCATCCGGCGGCAGACCGCCGTCGCCGACGCCGTGCGCTGATTTCGGCGCCCGTGCGCGTGCGCGGAGTTGACGTCACCAACGGCGGCCCGGATGAAATTTCGACCACCGTGGACGTTTCGCGCTTCGGCATTCTGTTTGTTACATCGCTGGACAGCTATTCGCGCGGCATGGATGTGATGGTCACCTTCCCCTACAGCAGTGCCAAGCACGCGGTTCAGGCCGAGCAGCATGGCCGGGTGGTGCGCGTTCACGGGAGTCCCGACGGGCGCAGCCGTGTTGCCATCGCACTTGGGCTGGGAGTCGGCGAAGACCTGGTGGATTCCAGCGGCAAGAAATTGGAGACGCCTTTCGCGGCTGGCCGCAAAGGCGAGCCGGTCTGCATTTCCGATTCCGCGGCGAGCGTTTCGAAGAGGCCGCTCGTTTTGACCGTGGATTCCGACGCCGCCCTGCGCGATTCGCTGAAGATTTATTTGCAGAATGAAGGCTATGAAGTGATCGCGGTGAGCACGAACGTGGAAGCCCGCGAAGTGCTGGACATATTTACGCCGTCTCTGGTGATCGCCGAAGTGGAGGGCGAAAATTTGCCGGGATTCGATGTTTGCGCGCACGTGAAATCGAGCGAGCACCTGCGGCATATTCCCGTCGTGCTGATTACGCGCTCCGCCTATCCCAGCGATTATTCCAACGCGCATTCTATCGGCGCAGTCGTGTGCATGGCCAAACCTTTTAAGCAGGAACGGCTCGGACACGTGGTGCGATTGCTGGCGCCTCTGCCAGAGCACATGCAGCGGAAGTTTGTGCCGCGGCCGGCGGACCCGACACGCCGTCCAGGCTGCGACACGAATGCGGACGGCCGCAAAAAGACGAATCCCGCTGCCAACGGAAACGGCAAGCGCTTCAAGTTCCCTTCCTTTCGCTAAACCTATCGATTTCTCTCAGACAGGCCGTCGCTGCGAAAGCACTCGCTCTCGCGGCGGCGGGATTTTTTCTCCTGTAGCCGTTACAGATGCAATCCAGAGAGAATGCAGAATTCCATCGACTGTACGCAGGGCCAGTGTTAACCGCAAACCCGCGTTCTTGTTCAGCGCTGCATTCCCGGCGCGGTTGTAGAGCTAAAATATGCATATGAGTGGGACTTTCACGCCCGGTAAACCTGGCGACACGCCTGTGAAGGCAGGCGGCGCGGCCACGCCTGGTCGAGTTGAATCGCCCGCAATCCCCGGTGCGGCTTCGCAACGAACGGTCAAATGTTTTAAATGTGGCGCGGATGCCCGCGACGTCGCGCGGTTCTGCCCGCGTTGCCACGCTACGCTGCGTTACGAATGCCCGGCTTGCAAGCACGAACAGCGCAAGGGCGGCTCCTGCGAGAAATGTGGCGTCGATTTTGTGAAGTACATCGGCGCGGTTGTGGCCGCAAAACGAATCGAGGCAGACCAGATTCACGATCGCATCGAGCGGCGCACCGGCATCATCAAACAGGTGTTCCTGCTGCCCATCACCGGCGGGCTCTCGTTGATTAAGTACATTATCAAACGCACGCGCCATTAAATTCCGCACACGGCGCCGCTCCGGCACATTCTCGTCCGTACCGCACCCACATCGATGAGCCTGACGTTGCGGGTTTTGTAGCACTCGGCAATAGATATGATGCGATTCGTTCTGCGCGCCGAATCGCGATAGAATGAATATGGTATTCTGCAGTGGCGGCTTGCACGAGCCGCTGGCGCACGAACAAGACGTGGCGCGAGCCACATAATCGAAATCCAAGACTACGAATTTGCAAAGGAGTTGCGATGTACCCAGAACATCTGCTTACACCGATGAGACAAGAATTGACCAGCATCGGCTTTCGCGAATTGCGCACGGGCGATGAAGTGGACGCCGCTCTGAAGCAAGAGAAGCGCACGGTGCTTGTGGTCGTGAATTCAGTTTGCGGATGCGCCGCGGGAAGAGCGCGTCCGGCGATTGCCCGAGCGATTTCTCGCGCCGCGCGGCCGGAACTTTTGTTCACAGTGTTCGCCGGGCAGGACGCGGAAGCCACCGACCGCGCGCGAGGTTATTTTACGGGCTATGCTCCGTCTTCCCCGTCGATCACGTTGATGCGCGACGGGAAAGTCGCCTTCATGCTGGAGAGGACGAACATCGAAGGGCGCGATCCTTCCGCGATCGCCGATGATCTTACGCGGGCGTTTGATCGCTACTGCGCGCCAACCGCCGCCGGCGCCGCGCAGTAGCCGACGCACTCGCTTGACAGGAGCAACCGAATGTTTTTAATTTTGACGATTGTGCTGATCATCGCGCTGGTGGGCAGCCTTCCGAGGTGGCCTCACAGTAAGGACTGGGGCTACTACCCGACCGGCGGCGTTGGGCTCATCTTGATAATCTTGCTGATCCTCTATTTGCTTGGCCGGTTGTAAGCGCGGGATTTCCTCGTCTTACCGAATCAGGACTCCATCATCGCAGTAGAGACGCGGATGCGCTCGCGAGCCCATTCCGCGGGTTGCCGTTCCGAATCTGATATTGCATGTGATTGACCAGGCGCGCGATGGTGCCTTTCGCGCCTACGGCCCACCCGTTGTAAATATCCAAGACGAAAGCGGCGTTCAGATCCAGAGAATCGGTGTGTTTCCAGTGCGCGCCGAAGTCGTCAGAGATGTCTTCACCCGTGGGGCCGACGGCCAGCATCGCGCCGTACAGAGCCACGACTGCCGAACGGTAACCGCCGGGCTGCTGAGTCGCAAGGCTCCATGTTTTTCCGTGGTCCGTCGAATAAGCAGCCACGCGATACGGCCGGCTTGGATCTTTGTAGTCCCCTCCCACGGCGATCACAGCCCAAGGCGTGGCCACAATCGAAAATATTCCGGACGATGCGTTGCCGCTCGCGATCGGCGTATCCACTACGGTCCAGGTCTTGCCGAAGTCGGGCGAGTGAAATACGCGCGCCGCTTTTCCGCCGCCCGTGCCGAAAAACAGGTCGCCGTCATTATCCATCGCGAGTGCAGTTCCGCTGGCGGCGAATGCCCCTTCGCCCGACAACGCGGCGGGCATGGCGTCGCTAGGGAGTTCCTTCCAGTCCTCGTAGTGGTGCGTGGCCACGATCACGAACTTGCCGTCAACGGGATCGCTCAGCGCATAACACTCCGAGTCGCAGACTAGCGCATCGAGAAAAAACGCCGGGCGCTTGTCGGCAAACTCGAGCTTCCAGGTTTCACCGCCGTCCGTCGTTTTGTAGATGCGCGATTTGTCGCCTTCACCGCTTGACATCACGAGCGCAGTCTTGGCGTCGAACGCTACAATGCTGCGGAAGTCGAGCGCGTCGCCTCCTGCAACGTGCAGACGCTTCCAGGTCTTGCCTTCATCACTCGAAAAGAGAATCACGCCGTTGGAGCCACAGGCCCAGACGACAATATGCTGCTCTCCGGCGGAATCCGTATTGCCCGCCGCGCTGACGCCCCGCAGGTTAGTGTCAATCCCGCTGGTCTGCACCGACCACGACACGCCGTCAGCCGCGTTTACTTCTCGCGCGTTGGAGCGGAGTTCCCTGCCCGGCGCACTGCACCATGGAGCGCCCACGTTCGCGCCGCATAATGTCGCTACGAGCGCCGTCACCGTAACCATGAGGTTGCGCATGCCGCGCATTCTAACAATGTTTCGAGCGCCGCCGCGCGATTTGTGTCGAGCTTATGTAGCGGCCGCCTTTTCACCCTGAGCGTATCGGCGAAGGGCAGGCGGGCGCATTTGCATTGGCTCCCATTACACAAACCGCCGGCCTGAAGGCCGCCGCTACAAAATCGTCTTGCCGCCGCAGTCTCGCCACGCCAACTTAACGTCTGGTGTAAATACACCGTGTGGTACATTGCGGCGATGAAAACATCAACTTTGCGTACGTTGCAGTGCGTTCTGCTACTGGCAACTTTGATATTCGCGGGATCCAGCACACAGCGGACGGCGCTCGGCAAGTCGCAATCGCTGACGGCGGGGACCGCTGCTGTGGTTGAGATGGAGGTGCGAGATTTTATGCGCCACGTGGCGCACGACGTTACGCAGGACGGCCCCGCCGCGTGGCGCAAATATTTTGCCGACACGCCGGCGTTCTTCATGGCGGTCGATGGCAAAATCGCGTTTGCAAATAGCGCGGAGGTTACGGCGGGACTTCCGCAGGTCGCGCTTGCCATCAAACAAATTGAGCTGAAGTGGGGAGATGATTTGCGCGTGGACCTGCTCGCGCCGGATCTCGCCGTGGTGGGTGCTTCGTATCACGAGCTTCAAGCATGGGCCGACGGCCACCACGCGGAGGAAAACGGATACTTTACAGGAGTCGCGCAATATCGCAACGGTGGTTGGCAATTTCGCAACGCCCACTGGTCCGAGCCAGTCCCTCCGCCGCTTGCCCCTTAGGGCGGTAGTCTAAAGTTTCCGGGGAATCGACATTGACAACGCAGGAAAGCGCGCCCAGTTGGTGGACGAAGTTGCCCGTTGCGCTGCGAGCCATCATCTCCGGCCTGCTGATCGCGATGGTCGCTGCCAACGTGTGGCCGCTCCTGCTCGTGACACTTGGCGTGCCGCTCGCCGCGATCGCTGAGGCGATATTTCTCGGGCTTTATGTTTGGTGGGCGAGCGGCGGCGGTCCGCCACGCAGAACGCAAGCCCTGCGCGCCACGGCGTTCCGTCGGGGCAAGCTGTCTCCCTCACAATGGTTTTGGGGCCTTCTCGCCGCGATCTTCTTTGCCGCGACAGTTCATGCCTCCATTGTGTTGCTGTTCCGCTTCGTACCTTTTCCAGTGGCGGCATTCCGGCGCGGCTATGATTTTTCTTTCATTCCGGGGCTGCGTTTGAAGTGGGTCGCTGTCGTGGTGTCCGCCGCGTCTGCGGGAATCTGCGAAGAAACCGGCTTTCGCGGCTACATGCAGCGTCCGATCGAATTGCGGCACGGGGCGCGGTTTGCGATCCTGATCTCATCGCTTTTCTTCACGCTGCTGCACCTCACGAAAGCCTGGGCGCTGATAGGGATGATCCCAATTGTTTTTGGTGCTGGCATCTTGCTGGGACTGCTCGCCTGGTCCTCGCAATCGCTTATTCCCGGCATCATCGGTCACACTCTGATGGACATCGGACTATTCGCCTATTGGTGGACCGGCGTCGCCGGTACCTTTACCGCACGCACACTCACCGAGACGGGCGTGGATCGTCCTTTCCTCATCGCGTGCGCCACATTCGCGATCTCTCTCGTTATCGTGCTGCTTGCAATATCTCGCCTCCGCCGAAAAGATTCCGCCACAGCTCGACCAACTGGCGAACCGCATCTGGGTCGCCACCACTCTACACACCAACGCGCATCTGGATCTTGACTTCGTCCTTTTTGGGGGCCTCCTTCGAAACAACGATCGTTCCCGTAACGGACTGAAACCCGCTGAGAGTAGCTTTAAATTTATAGGTTCCCAATGGAACGCGACCCATCCTGAATCGACCATGCTCGTCAGTTGTCGCTTGTCTTATTTTTACTTCATCGCCGGGACCTTGGATTTCAAACAGAACACCAGTAAGCGGTCCTTCGTTACCCTGCTCCCGATTAATTAGACCCCTTACTGACCGCACCCCGAAAGGCTGTTCTATCCGGATGATGATGTGCTCGGTTGGGGATTTCGAGAAGTCTCCCGTTGGGCCCTTGTCCTGGACCTTGACCAGCGGCCCGACGGAGATCACCAAGATCAGAAGCCACGCGAGCTTCATTCGATTCTCCCTATCTCAGAACATCGACGCGCTGCGTTATTTTGGCGGTTTGATGTCGAGCAGCATGCCGGGGAGGTTGCCGCCGGCTTGGACTGAGGGCACCTGGCCGTTCCACTTTTCGATCCAGCGGTCAGTGACAGCTAGCTGCTGCCACTTGATGATGTTTTCGCTGATGGACGCGGCGCGCACGCGGTTTGACTCCGCTTCGCCGTTCGCGATGGCGACTTGCGCTTTGGCCTGACCTTCTGCGGCGGCGACGAGCTTGGCGGCGTCGGCTTGCGACTGCACCAGCTCATTTTGTTTTTGCACCGCGATCTGTTGCGCCTGAACTTTGGCGTTGATGGCGGCAATCACGGACTCGGGCGGGCGCGGCGAGCCGATGAAACCGAATTGATCGATGACCACGCCGATGTCGGTCACCTGCGCCTGCAAATCCTTGCGCGAATCGAGCTCCAGCTCGGACTTCTTTTCACCCATGATTTCCTGCACGGTGTACTGCGAGCCGGTGCGGTTGATGGCGTCGCGCGCAACGTTGCGAAGAAAACCGTGGGTGAAGTGCTCGATATTGTCATTCCGGAATTTCACATAGAACGCCGGAACCTTGTTGGCTTCGAGATGGTAGGAAACGGAAAGGTCGCCGTACACGGTCAAGCCATCTTTGGTATTGAAGGACATTTCCTCGTTGGTCGGCGAGCCTTCGTTCAGGTCCTTGGTCCATTTGGCGGTTTGAATCGAGGTGGGATATTCGACGATGGTGGATGAAAGAAAATTGTAGAACACCCAGCCGGTTCGGATGGGCAAGTCTTCGACGCCCCGCTGCGTTCCGGCAAGGTCTACTTTAATTCCCACGCGCCCGGGGCCGATTCGGGTGGCGCATCCTGCAAAGAAAAATGCCACGAGGATGATGGGTACAAGCAGAGGAATGAATTTACGTATTTGCATCGTTCTCCTTTTTTCGTGTAAACGGCGCCTGCGGTTCCGCGTGCGGCGTCATGTGATGGTGCCAAACCCAGTGTAATGCGGAGGGAACCAGAGCAATCAGCGCCACAATAATTAAGATTCCGTAGAAAACGGACGTATCGCTTGGCCGGTTCAGCAGGTCAAACGCCTTGGTCAGCAGATACAGCGCGCCAAAGAAAATCAGAATCACCGCGGAGTAAACAAATCCGGCTCGAAGCTTCATGCTAACTACGACATCATCCGGTGGAAGGAATGTCAACGCATTTCTAGCGCCCGCGTGGTGGCGCAAGGCCTGCAGCGCAGGCGTGCACCACATGCTTGCCTATAGCTCCAGTTAACGGCAAAACTAAACGCAGTGGTATCATTCGGCGTCACTCAAGTCGCAATACCTTCTCACGGTGGACAACTACGATGAAACTCAACAGTCGAGTCGGCGCGACGCTGGCTATATTCCTAAGTATCGGGTGTTTCGGAGTCCGGTGTACTAACCCAACGGCTGCAAGCCATCCATCGTCGCAAGGGTTACTGAGTGAACTCGTTCGGGCGCAAAAGGATCAGGGACTTGGACTGACCTCCACAGCTAGGGGACAAACTTTCATCGTAGACTTTGCGAGTCGTTCCTTAGGTCTTGCAAGGGATTTTCAGCTTAAAGGAAGCCTTGACTACGGAATAGTTTCCCCTGACGGGTCCGAAATAGCTTTGATAAATCGGGCGGCGATTAATGCTCGCTATACCCTTCAAATATCGAAGCTTGATGGTTCGGACTCTCGGAATTATCCAGAGCTGACATCTCCTTCCGGAATGTGCTGGTCCAACGGTAGCGCGAAGCTTGCTCTATCGGCCAACTATACGAATCCCGCCGGTCAAACCCTGTCCGCACTTCAAATCATGGAATTGGGATCTGGTAAGACAGAAGCCGTGGATGATATGGACTCGTTCACTACGTCGCAGTGTTGGTCGCCTGACGGGAAAATCCTTGTTTATGCCAAGAACAGCGTGGGCGGGAAACAAACTGTGCTGACGTATGACGTGCAAACGAAAAAACAAAAGGAACTCGCCACGGGTGCCCGCGCGTCGTGGATTCCAACGACTGATTGGATTACTTACTTGGATTGCGGCGTTGAAGCGCGCGACTGTACTTATTATGCGATCCATGCTGACGGGACCGGGAAAAAAGCCTTGTTTAAGACTTTTGCTGCCGTCTCAGGACTGTCGTGGTCTCCAGACGGTCGATTTGGGGCCTATGTCAGTGCTAGACGCAAATCAGAATCCAAGGAAGTGAGCTGGCGCGTCAGAGTCAGGAGGTTCCAAGACAATACCGAGGACTGGGTCGCAAACCTGACAGACACTGACCCAATAGAATTTCAGTGGACGACAAGCAAAGACCTCTTGCCGCAATCTAAATCAAACTCCAAACCGTGACAGGGGCTGCAACTGTGACTGTGGGACGTACGAGGATTGAGTTTAGGAAAGTCGTCGTTGCGGATGAGATTGACGCGCTGTGCGAAATCGACCGCAGAATCTTCCATAAGCATCCGGCGGACCTGTTCACTCCCGAAGAGTGGGCTGAATTCGAATCGTACTGGATGATCGTCGATGGGAAGATCGTGGGTTGCTCGGCGTTTATACGCGATTCGGACTACGACGACGAACCGAGGCCGGGTTGCCTGCACATTATGAGCACCGGGGTGCTGCCCGAATTTCGCCGCCGCGGTTTTGGCATGAAGCAGAAGCAGTGGCAAATCGAATTCGCCAAGCAGCAGGGTTTTCGCGCGATCGTTACCAACACGAGACAGAGCAACGTTGCCATGCTGCAACTAAATCTAAAGCTGGGTTTCGCAATTCGCGAAGTCTCTCCGCATTTTTACTACGAGCCGGATGAGCCAGCCATTGTGATGGAGCTCCAGCTCTAGGGAACTTTTCCGATACAAGCACGGGGCCGGGAATGGTTTTGTAGCGCCGGGCTTCAGCCCGGCATCTTAGGTTTTCACCTTGCGGAAGGTAGTAGAGGCGAGTCAAAAGCAGGATGCCGGGCTGAAGCCCGGCGCTACGAGAACCAAAACACCGCCCCCGTGGAATGCCCAGGAACTACGTCCTCACCTCGTGCAGTGGTATCATGCGCGTTCCATTTATGGCTTTCGCGGAACAAAAGAATTGGAACGCACGCGCGCTCGCCGTGTTGCGCATCGGCGTGGGCATCTTTTTCCTGATTTTCGGCGAGTACAAGGTTTTCGGTACGCAATTCACATTGGGAGGCGGGTTTCAATTCTGGATTAACAAGTTTTTGGAGGGCGGCGCGTATCCGTTCATGGCGCCGGTGCTGCGCGGTTTCGTTCTGCCTCATGCGACGCTCATCGCTTTTTCAGTGGCTTACGGCGAGTTTTGCATTGGATTGGGACTCGTGCTGGGGACTATGGTGCGACCGGCAAGTTTGGGCGGTCTGGCGCTGATGCTTCTCATGTTATTTTCAGCCGATTATCCCGGAGCGAATGCACCGTTCTGGCAATACTTTGGCGCTTCGCTCGATCATTCGGTGTTTGCGTTGTGCTTCGTCGCGTTCCTCATCGGGCGCGCCGACGAAGTTTGGTCCCCGTCGGCTTGGCGAGCTGCCGCGAAGAAGCCCGGGCACGTAGGTTTTTAAGGCAAGCGCGTGAAATTCGAGAGATATTTGCAATCAACGAAACGAAAAGAGCCGGCGGGACGCCGGCGCTACAACGACGGCGCCTTCCCCACCGCGTCGCGGAAGGGGCGCGACCGGAACTCTCCGAGGTCTCGGCCGGGCGATCCGCACGCAAGCGGCGGCGACGCGTTTGCGGGAAACGCAAAATCTAAAGAGCCGCGCTCGATCCGGGACTCCCTGAAGGACACCCTCAAGAGCACGGACCTGCGGTCCTTCGCCATTATTTGCGTGACGGCTTGCTTTTCGCTTCTGGTGCTGCAGTTCGTGGGCAGCGACGAAACCTACGCGCACTTTTTCCCACCCAAGCGTTTCTTGCCTGACCCCTACTGGGTGCTGCGAGTGCGCGCCTGGTGGGTGCTGTGGATCCTGATCAGTTTTGTGGCCATACCTGCAACGGTGATGGCTTGCCGGCCGGGCAACCGGCTGCGCGATTGCAATCTTTCGTTTCGCGGATTCGCGCAACATTTTTGGATTTACGTTGTGCTGTTCGTGCTGGTGTTACCGGTGATCTGGGTGGTCTCGCTCTCGCCCGAGTTTTACAACTACTACCCGATGTACGCGCAGGCGGGGCGTTCCTGGTACGACCTGTTGATGTGGGAGGGAATGTACGCGGGGCAATTCGTCGCGCTGGAATTTTTCTTTCGAGGGTTTCTGGTGGGAGGTCTTTCGCGGTACATCGGGGTGCTGGCGGTTCCGGTGTCGGTGATGCCTTACATGATGATTCATTTCAGCAAGCCGTGGCCCGAAGCGGCTGCTTCGGTGCTTGCTGGATTGATTCTGGGATGGCTGGCGTGGAAGCTGAAATCAATTTGGGGAGGGGTTTGCGTTCACTGCGCGGTGGCCGCTTCCATGGATTTGCTGGCGCTGTCCCACAAAGGCCAGCTTCCCTGGCTGCACAAGTAGAGCCGCGGACTGTTTTCCAGCGGCCGCCTTACTGCGGCTTTTTGGCGTCGGCAGTCTGCAGTTGCGGTTCCTGGGACTTTTTCCAGCTCGAATCGGGGTCGTAGGCTTTGATTGATTTGGCCGCTGCGTCGGTCTTTTTGCCGAGGTCTTTCTCGTACACCACTCCGTCTTTGCCGACGATGAACGTCATCACGCCGGAATTCCGATATTCAGCAGGGTAAGCGACGAAAGCAAATCCGCCGGTCATTTTCCCACCAACAATGTAGTCCGCCGTGCCGCCCGGGGCGTTCTTGCCCTGGCGCGTAACGATGCGGAAATAGTAGCCGTGAAATGGCGCAGGCGGAGTATGCAGATTTTTCGGCGCGCCGTTCGTGACGCCGGCGTTCGCGACGAGAGGACCGATGGGGCTCTCCGATTGTTTATCGGCGCTGGCCCAGTACAAGCCGTCTTGTTTTCCCTCGTCACTGGCAAGTTTCTGCGCGTACTCGTTGTGCTCTTTCGCGTAGTATTCGTTCTGCGCGGCTACCAGCTCCTGGCAAACGCGAATGGCCGCCATTTCATTCCGGCCGACCCGACGGTACAGAATCTCCTGCTTGCCCGCTTCCGTTCCGAAGTACCACGAACCATTCTTGTTCACCAGTGGAACGGGCCAGGGCCAATTTTCCGCCCCGATGTACAACATGGTCATGCCATCCGGTTCCGCCACTAGGCGGTGCATTTCCTCATATTTCTTCGCGAAATTCGTGCGGTTGGCCTCGTCCTCGGCAGCGTCTCCGGACGAAATGATTTCTTTCCCGTCCGGCCCAAGAATCGCCAGCAGAGCCCCTTCGTTGCTGCTCTTGGCGGCTGCCACCAGCGCGTCGGCAGCTTCTTGCGCCGATCCAAACGTTTTCTGGCCTTTTTGCTGCGCCTGGGCGCCGGCGGGAAGGCATGCCAGCAAAACCAAAGCGAGGATAGCCAGGGTACGAAAATTTGCGCCGAGAACATTTTGCAAGCTCAATTTTGTGCGCCGCATATGTCTTTTCTCCGTTCTGGATTTCAGAGCCATTAAAAATGACCGAAAAAAGAAGTGTTGAATGGCGTTCGGGACCGACTAGCGATGATGTCCGCCGCCCCCGCCGCCACCATGGAATCCTCCGCCGCCCCCGCCGAAACTGGATTGCCCGCGTGAAGAGAAGCTCCGGGTGTTTCCGCCGTGGTTGTATCCGCTGAAGCCAGAGGACCGGCCGCTCTGCCCGCTCTCGTTCCCGAACCCTCGCGCCTGGCGGCTATCACCGTTGAAAGCCCGCTCTCCGGCGCGATTCTGCTCTGCGCCGCGTTCACCTACGTTTCCGCCATGATTGGCGTTGTTTTCACCGTGGGTGCCGTCATTGTGTTCCAATCCGCCGCGCCCGCCGATGTTTCCGCCGCGATCGGCGAATCCCCGGTTCACGTTGTTAGTTACGCCGCGCTCGCCGCCGTTGTGGTAGTAACTGCTGCGATTGTAAAACGTGTTGCTATGGGAGATGTACGTGTTGTGGTTGTAAACCACTGTGTGACCACCCCAGTTAGCTCCCCAGTTGTGCCATCCCCATCCATAGCCGCCGTAAAATCCAATTCCGAAGCCGAGACCGAACGAAAGGTATGGGCCACCAAACCAGATGCCGGGATAGTTGTACCAAAAAGGCCACGGCGCTATCGGATAACCGTAAATAGCCCAGGGGTCATAAGCCGGGACGTAAACAACATCGGGATCAGCAGGCTGAATCACGATGTTCGATCCCTGCGTCTCTACAGTTTGTTGCGACGTGTCTTTCAGATTGCCCGCTTGTTGCGCCTTTTGACGCATCCTCTGAATGGCATCCATCACGTCTGACTGCTGGTTGTAGTAAGCGTCTCCTAGCGACGAAGCCCATGAAAGGTTCTTGTCCATGTTGGCCAGCACGCTCGGGAAGGCAGTGAGCGCTTTGACGCTGGGATCCCAGGTCTGCTGATCCACTGCTTTGGCCAGATCGTCACCTTTCAGGTTGGGATTCGCTTGCAGCCAGCGGTCGGCTTCGACCGCCTCCGCGGGAAAAGTGGAAGCCGCCAGAATCTGCGCCACGAGTGAGTCCGGATAGAGCGCGATGGGCGCCACCAACTGATCCAACTGGTCGGGAGTCTGCGTGGTATATGCCGGCGTTGCCGGCTGCGCGTTCTGCGCCGGAGCCTGCGCGTCCTGCGCGGCTAAATTCTGCGGCATCGTGACGAACAACAACCCAATCGCCACCATGAAGGCGAGGATCTGCTGAATCAATCGAGGCCCGGAAAAGTTTGCGCCACGCGCGGAAAATCCTGCTTCACGCCGCGTATCTGCGCGCATGTATTTCGTTGGCAACGTCATGGCCTTAAGCCTCCTGCATATAAGATTCACCAGAGGCCTATAAGGGTACAAGAATTTTCAGGTTTTGGCCACGCGAGGCAGGCCGTCGATGGGTTTGCGGCTCGAGGGAAAACCTACTGCTTGCCGACGCTGTTGCGTCCGCCTTCCGAATCGACAAATTGCGCGAGTTCGCCGCCGAAGTTCTGCTTCGTCGGCGGCATGCTGAACTGCACGCCCTTCGCCTTCATATCTGCGTAGAATTTATGGAGGTCGGGAACCGTGAATCCCAGCTCGACGGAGCCAGCGGCGTTTTTGGCCGAAGCCTTATGCAACGCAAGAGTGGTATCGCCGGTCACAAATTCGCTCCACTCGGGAGATTCGAACTTCAAAGACAAGCCCAGCACATCGCGATGGAATTTCACCGCGCGGTCCATGTCGTCAACGAATTTGATTACATAGTTGAGTTTCATCTCAGGCGCCTCCCACTCCCCGGAAGATATCGCAACACCCCCAAAGCTCAAAGTGTTTCGGCGCTCCCACTCGCTGCGCGGCGGAAACGAAATGAGGCGTGGCCCACTTCGCGTGGGATTCGCACAGCCAACCGCGGTTGCAAAATCGCAAAATGTTGTGGCATCCTATGTGGCATGGGAAACAAAGACGCACGCAGACGCGAAGTGAAAAAGCCGAAGAAGAAGGTTCCCAAGCCGGAACCAAACCGCCCGGCGATAACCTTCGTCAACAAACCCACCGATCCTTCGTAGTCGCGCTCGCCAAGCACCGGCGATCGCGGAGACGCCGTAGTCTACCCGGCGGAGTTGGTAAATGCGCGGATCGGCGCGTGGCGTTTCAGCAGCAATTCCTCGCCGAGCGGCACCGTAGTCAGCACTTCAACAATTTTCTCCGACGCTAGGCCTTCGCCGTACGGATTCGTCATGCCTTGAACGCTGCGGCGAAAATCCGCGCTCTTTGCCGTAGCGATGGCCTTGAGGATGGCGCGAACCTCCGGCGCGGCATCGATCACGTTGCGCGCGCGTTCCCTGCCCTGCTGCCTTAGCCCCACATTTACCGTGGGCAGCGCGAACGAAGCTGACTCCATGATCCCGCTGCTCGAATTTCCCACCAGCACATCCACCTGCTTCAGCAGACTCCAATAAGTTAGCGCGTCCAGGTTTACGAACACATGCGCCGCGTCGCGCGAAGCTGCGAACGTTCGCGCGCGCTCGATCAGATTGCGGCTGCCGGCATCGGCGTTTGGATAGCAGAAGAGAATTTGATCCGGCAGATTTTCCAAAGCCTCGAAAAGCGCGTCCGCCTCTCGCACGGTGTCGCGCGCGAGCGTCACCGGGTGATACGCAACCAGAATCGCCGGATGCTTCAGTCCGACCCGCAATCGCGATTCCACCTGCTCGCGGGTGAACAGCGTTTGCCGCCGCAAATGGTCCAGCGAAGGAGCGCCGGCGCGATGAACGCGCCAAGCCTCTTCACCCATGGCGATCACGCGGTCGCGTGCCGCCTGCGTGGACGTGAAATGAATGTGGCTCATTTTGGTCAGCGCGTTTCTGACCGCGTTGTCAATTGCGCCTTCGCTGATTTCGCCACCTTCGATGTGCGCGATGGGGATTCGCAGCGCCAGAGCGACCGACGCGGGCGCCAACATTTCGTAACGATCCGCGATCAGCAAAAGCAAGTCCGGACGCATCTGGCCGAAAATGTCGGCGAGGCTCAACGTGGCCACGCCGATGGTCTTGGCCATGCCCACGTCGCTGTCGGAACTGAGCAGGCATTCCACGCGCGCGTCAATGTGGAAGCCGTCCTTCTCGATTTCCTGGACGGCCGAGCCGAATTCCGGCGAAAGGTGCGCGCCCATCACAATGATTTTCAAATCCACATCGGGATGCGCGGAAAGTTCTCGCAGCGGCCAGTACAAATGGCTGTAGTCGGCGCGAGAAGTGCTGACCACCGCGATTTTGCGTTTCATTTTATTCGGCGTTCACTTTGTCGCGGCGCGAACGAGCGGCTTTGGCGCGCTGAGCAACAACTCGCTGGGCTCGTATTCCGGCACCATGCTCACCAGCGCGTCCACAAGCGCGGGCAGATCGCGGCGCCCCACGCTGTCGAGGAGTCGCGCGATCTTCACATCAAATTCGGCAGCGGCGATTGCCGCGCCTCGCACACGTTGAATTCTCGCATCTCCGCTGGGTTCCACCGTTTCGCTGGCAAAAACCATCTCTTCGCTAAGCTTTTCTCCGCGCAGAAGATTCGTGAACACGATCGGCATTTCCACGTCCGACACGAACCCCGCCTTGCGAATCATGCCGCGCGCCAAATCAACAATTTTCACCGGCTCGCTGTCCTCCGGCACAAAAACGCCGCCTTCCAGATTTGCCGCGGCGAGAATCAGGTCCACCACTTCTCTCAGAGTCAGAAAATATCTGCTGACCTCAGGATGCCGAACCGTCACCGGCCCGCCCCGCTCAATTTGTTGCCGAAACAGCGGCGCCACGCTGCCACGCGAGCCTAAAACATTCCCCAACCTGATGGCTTTCATTTGCGTCTTGATGCCGTTCCATCGCAGCAGGACCAGTTCCGCGATGCGTTTCGACACTCCCATCACGCTGCGCGGATTCACCGCCTTGTCCGTTGAAATCATAACGAGCTGCGCTGCCTCATAGTTACGCGCGGCGAAAGCCAACGTCATCGTTCCAATCACATTGTTGCGAATCGCCGCCAGAGGATTTGCTTCCATCATCGGAACGTGCTTGAAAGCCGCCGCATGATAAATCACGTCCGGCCGATGTTCTTTGAACACATCGGCCAGCAGCGCGGCGTCGCAAATATCGCCAAGCACGGCGACGCGTGGCGCGCAACCCTCAATCCGAGATAGCGCTAACTCAATCTCATGCAGCTCGTGCTCCGCGTGGTCCAGAAGTATGAGGTTTCGCGCATCGGATTTCGCAATCCTCTCCGCCAGCGCAGAGCCGATGCACCCGCCTGCCCCCGTGATCAAGACACTCCGGCCGCGATTCATCGCATCCCTGTCTAACACACGCCGCCGCGATTATAAAGGCCATCTGGGCATCTGGCTTGTCCTTTGCGGAAGAGAAAGTGCGACACGGCACCGCTAGACTGCAGCCACTGAACGCAGCTGTGGCGGCCCAGCGTGGACCACCCCTGCGGTTGTATCGCTTCGACGGCCGAGCTAGGTGCCGAGCGGAAAGCCGATGTGCCCGGGCGTATTCGAATCCAGATGCGTGAAATGAATCCTGGTAAGTTGTGAATTGAAGATTTCTAAGAGGGTTCGACTGCGGTGGGAGATAAAACGGGGGAATGTGAGTTACGCGCTTCGGCGATAACTTCTAATTGTCTTATCCATGCAGCTGTCGTTACAAATTGCGGGCGCGAGGTTGGCGTCCGTGCGAAGACTGAAAATAGCGCACCGGTGGATACAATCCGGTGCGCGAGAATTCGCGCCCGGCTGCTTTTTTCACTTCCTGCAGCCAATAGTCGAACGTGCCTTCTGCGACTCCGACCAGTGAAATCGCGCTGCGATAGTCGGCGCCGCCGAGAAAATAAATCTCAAACAATTTCAAGCGCCCTTTCCACGCCGGACGCTTCAGCGCCTGCCGGCCGATGCGCTCGAAATCCGCAACGTATTCGCACGCGCGCGAACGTTCCGGCCGCCACTGATACCCGCACGAAGGCGAATCCAGATCCAGAGCACGCACTTCGCCAAGCGAGTTATCAAGCCATTCATGCAGCCCGCGATAGCGCGCGTGACACGCATTGAACATCTCGGCAGCTTTCATCAGCAGCACCTCGCGAGTCGTGCCTTCTAGTTCTTCCGCGGCGGCTTCGGCGCAGGCAGCATCACCCCCACATCCCACGCTTCATCCACACGCTCGATTTCTTCTTCCACCGCATCGAGGCAAGTATGAAAACATTCGCGCCACCCGTTGATATATCCGCGCGCGTATTCCGCGGCCAAATGTTCGCGCTCGCGGTGCGCTCGCTGCATTTGAAACACTTCAGCGCACTCTATTCGCGGAGCCTGCAGCGCGATCCGCCAACGGTGGCCCAGTTCGCGCAGCGCTCGCAGCACCCAATGCAGCGGTGCCGGAAAATAGACTCCCACGCGGCGTCGCGGCTCGTACCAAGCCAGTTGATATCCTTGCGGCACCTTTCCTCCGTGCCCCACTTCTCTCCGCAATCCTGCAAATACTTTCATCGGCGGTCAAGCGGTCCTGTCCCCACGGCGAGTTCGCGCCGAACCTCAGCGTCGCGCTCCGCGCGCAACAATTGCTGGCGCAAACGCAGCTCCCAGGGAAAGTATTGGTGTTGATCCTGCTTGCGGTTCTGAAACTGATTTTGCCTTTGGTTTTGTTCTACACAGGAAGGGTTTTGATTCGGACTTTCGTATTCCCCCGGCCTTTGATTTCTGCTTCGGTTTTGTTTTCGCTTGTGGTTTTGATTTCCACAGCTGCTGCCGTTTTCGTGCTGCGTTTCTCTTTCTCTTATTCTTACTATTGATGAACTATTCATCCCGCCTGCAAGTTGCTCGTACACATAATCTTGCGCCCTATTTGCCCCGCAATTCTGCGTACCACTACCCGCAATTTTGCGTACACCCTCCGCGGATTTGCGTACAGCCTGTGGAAATTTCTTGGCCTTGGTGATGCGAATGCTGATCCCTTCCTGCGCCGCTGTCGTCTCGATATAGCCCTCGCGCCGCAAAGCGCTCAGCCAGCGCTCGAGCGTCCGCCGGTTGAACCCTGTCTCTTCCTCGATTTCACGGTAGCGCACCGGCGCGCCGCCGAGCACCCACCCCACCGACCCCGACTGGTGCGTTTGCCGCAGCACCAGCCAGCCATAGAGCCAAATCGCCGAACCCATACGCGCATAATGCCGCGCTTCGAAAAGCACTCCTCGCAGCCCGGTGCTAAAGTTCTTTTCACGCATTCAAAGCGTCACTCGCGGAGATGCATTCTTGGCGTCCGTCTTTCTTTTTTCATCAACAATGTCCGCAATACGGGATGAGCACTCTTACGAATTCTTCGTCAGCTGTTTTTGAAATGCGCAGCCTTTCCACGATTTCCACCGGCCGTCCGTGTCCGCAGAATCCGCACTGTGGTTCGCCACGAACTCCGGTGTGCGGATGAAGCCTTAATCGATGGGCGTTACGCTGCTCTCTCATTAGGTAATCGCCGTCCCGCCTCTTGCGCTCAAGTTCTCGATGCTTGGGATTCGCCCTCCATTCCTGCATATGTTCGCGGTTGCGCGTGCGCCGTCTCTTGCGAAGCGCAGCACAAATTCCCGCTGGGCCTTGCACTACGAGTTCCGCTGGAATCGGTTTCCGCTTTCCGCCCATGGATCCTCCCCGTACCGAGAATCAGTTCCGCATTCCTATACGCGCCTGCAACCCGGCTACTCCGTTTCACAATTCGGACACCCGTCACTTCCATGTTCTTCTTCCGTTTTCCGCCATTGCCGCCAGTTGCGGCTATATTGCTCCGGTGTGATAGCGCCTTGGGCGATACACGTGGGTCGCCGCCCGCCTCTCTGTCTACTATTGAGTTAACAGCATTACTCTGATACTATGCTCCCGGTTAGCCTCCCACTCTCGGGAGAGAGTCGCCAGGAGGCCTTTTCGATGGGCATCGCTTCACCGCTTGAATACCTCGTCACCTCGTCTGAAGCCGCGCTGGAAACTTTCGAGCTTGCTCGCCTGAATAAAAGCGCCAATTTACGAAAAGAGCTTCGCGATGTCGTCGAGGAGTGGATCGAAGCGGAAATCCAATCGCGGCTCGCACGCTGGATTCTTGACTGCCGCCGCAGTCAAGCCGGCCGGTCCGACGCGGACCCCTCGGGAGCCTCTGCGAATCTTTCCGCGAAAACCGTAGCCGCAAATCTCTCGCTGCCGTTTGATGATCTGAAGATGAATTCGCAGGAACTCCAGTCCAAGCCGGCATCTGTAAAGCCGATTCCCGCTCGTTCCGCGCGCGATCGCCGGGATCCGCCGCCCATGCCAAGCACGCAGCTTTCCGACAGAGCGAAAGGCGCCTTGAAGTTTCTGGAGGGGCAAGTCCGGTCGCAGGCGCACGCCGCTCCAATCGTTTATAAATCTCCGGCGGAAGCTGGTCGAAGTGCCGCGTCGCCTCGTTCTGCGCAGAGCGGCCCGCAGCGCCAGCGCTTGCCCAAGAGTTCACGGACCGGGTCGCTCTTCCCTGCCGCTCCCGGCCCTTCTCACGCGGCTGAGAGTGCCCGCTCGCAGACCCGGCGATTCGCTGCCCGTAATTCGGCGAAACGCGATGCGCCCAAGACCCGCGTGGCGGATGGGTTGTCGGGCTCGGCCGATGTCGCTCAGATCGCCCCCTTGGCGCGCCCAGGAAAACTGCAGCCTTCTGCGCCCGTTCGCGCGTCCATGCGTTTCTCGCCGCATCAACGGCGCGCGGTTTAGGCCCAGCCGCCACAACAAACTCACCGCCAGTCGGACGAATCGCCGCGGGGAAAAACACGGCGGTCCACAGCTCCCTCGTTATCGTCTTAACCGTCGTGTTCGCTTCGAGTCTCTTCATATGGGTCATGAGCTGTGCCACTTCACCTCGCTGCCCGCCGCCCTTTCTGTGTGCCGTCATCTAACACCGCAGCAACCACGATGAACTCGTCGCTCTCTGCAGCCCGCACGTCGTCCTTGTCATCCTGAGCTGCATGTCCCCTTCGACTGCTTGCTTGCGCGTCATGAGCTGTGCCACTTCACCTTGCTGCCCGCCCCGTTCTGTGGTGCCGTCATCTAATACCGCAGCAGCTCCGATGAACTCGTCATTCGTTGCAGCCCGCGCTTCGTCCTCGTCTTCCTGAGCTGCGTGTCCCCTTCATGCGCCGGGCCACTTCACCTCGCCGGAGCCCGCGCTTCGTCCTCGTCTTCCTGAGCTGCGTGTCCCCTTCGAGTGGCGCTCGTCTGCCCGCCAGGCCCAGTGCCGCTGTTAGTTCTGCGCCAGTGTGCCTAAACCCGGATCGCAGCAAGTCCGGACGACAGTCTTTTGCGCGCCGGCCCCATGTGATCCGGACGACTCCGATCACAAAATATCTCGCCAAGACAGTCGCGGCTCTATCGTCCGCGCCAGCCAGACAAGTCAATTCCCCCGCCCGCACAAATCGCCTCGCATCTCTCAACATAAATATCCATTCTCGCACTGTGGTGACGATGGTTAATCCGCGTGCTGGGTTTTCACAACACCAGGAAAGGCTAGCGCGGCCATGGGACGGCTGGCTTCATTGCGTCAAGTACTTCCTTGCAGCGCGCTTATGTAGCAGCAGAGTCAGAGGCTTAATTTGCGAATCAGGATTTCGAAGGAGGCCAGGGCTCGAGGAGCTGCTCTTTACGATAGATCAAAGCATTAATGTCGTAAGGGGCGAGCTCGATATTATGGCCGTGGGTGATGGCGTCGGTAGGGCATGCTTCCACGCAATAGCCGCAAAAGATGCATCGAGAATAATCAATATTGTAAACCTTCGCATAGCGCTCGCCGGCCGACATGCGAGTTGCTTCGGTGTTTTCCGCAGCTTCAATGTAAATGCAATTTGCCGGACAGGCGGCGGAGCAGAGAAAACAGCCGACGCATTTTTCAAGTCCATTCTCGTCGCGCTGGAGAACGTGTATTCCACGATAACGTGGTTGAACGCTCGCAGGCACATCCGGATAGGATTCCGTCGTGGGCTTGCGGAACATCGTCCGCAGAGTCACGCTGAACCCTTTGTAGAGGGTAAAGAATGTTTCTCCGACTTCTTTTACAATTGATGCCATCGCATTCGACTTTAACAGAGTTGCGAAAGGCAGGCAATTCGAGGCTCTGGACTCTGTGAACTCAGATCAGGGATCACTCTTCGTTGCATCAACGTTTGGTAGATAACGCAGAGAAACCTTTTTATTCTCCCGGCGGAGAGACTGGCGCATTTTCCGACAGCTTCCCCTTCCCAGTGATGGCGGCGATAATTTGGCGACCGTGAAACCGCCCATTCTCGATAAATATATCAGAAGTGTGTTTTCCCCCAACGATTACGCCGGCTAGATAAATTCCGGGTACATTGCTTTCCAGGGTTTCTGGATTGATTTCTGGCCTCAGCGAATCGCGATCCAGCCGAACTCCCTGTTTTTTCAAAAACTCGAAGTCCGGATGATAGCCGCTCATAGCAAATACCTGAGTGGCCGGAACGACTTGCTCGCCGCTTCCGTTTTTCACCCACACTTTATCGGTTTCGATACGCGTCACTTCGCTCTTAAACATGGCGCGAATCTCTCCGGCACGTATGCGATTCTCGATATCGGGCTTGACCCAGTATTTCAGGCTCTTCCCCATTTCCGCACCGCGGTGAACCAGAGCGACTCGCGCCCCGGCTCGAAATAAATCAAGCGCTGCTTCCGCGGCAGAGTTCCTTCCGCCGATAACCACGACGTCCTGGTTCCAGTAAGGGTGCGCTTCGCTGAAATAATGGCTGACGTGCGGCAGATCCTCGCCAGGCACGCCGAGGAAATTCGGCAGATCATAGTATCCGGTAGCCAAAATAATCTTGCGGGCATGATATTCAAGCGCAGCGCCTTCTTTATCGCGCGTGCGCACCACGAACGCGCCATCGTGTCCGGTGATCTCCTCCACGCGCTCGTATTGACGGACCTCGATCCCATAATGTTCGACGGCACGCCGATAATATTTGAGCGCTTCGCCGCGTGTCGGCTTGCCGCCGGAAATCGTCATGGGCAAATCGCCAATTTCCATGCGTTCCGGTGTGGTGAAAAACAGCAAGTTAATGGGATAGTGGAAAAGTGAGTTGCACAGGCATCCTTTGTCAATCACAAGGGGGCGCAGTCCTTCACGTTTGGCTTCGATGGCACTCGCGAGCCCCGTTGGCCCTGCGCCGATACATATCACGTCGTAAGAATCGGTCATTTGTATAGTGTGCGCTGAGCGGGGCTAAACTTTCAACTGCCACTCGCTGTTCTAAATGACCGGTACAAGCGTTTGCGATAATTGCGCGGAAAAACTCTCAAGCTCAGCGAGGCGCTCAGTGGTTACCTCAAGTTTGTCCTTTTTCCAGACGAACCAGTCGCGCCCTTCCCTCGTCACGCGCACGCTGAAGTTTCCGCCGATAAGGTAGGCCGGCTGTCCGTGGAGCTGGAAGCGATCCGCACCGACCGGCGCCAGCAGCGCGGCGCAATTCCCCCGGCGCACGCCGATATAGTTCGCGTACATCGGAAACGCCACGATCTGAAAATCGCGCGCTTGTAAGCGCTCTAGAATTGAGATCTGCTGCGGAGTGAAGTCCATCGGCAGAAAGAATAACAGCTAACCTCTGGCAGTTCACAATCAACATGGAATCGCCAAACAACCGGGAAGATCACAGATGCGGAGCGCCGAGATTAGCCGGTGAAGGCCTTCGGCAAATTCCAGTGCTGCCAAACGCTGATGACGCGAAGCAAAAAACAGACCAGTCCGCCTGAGAGGGCCGCTAAAGTAGGATGAACACGAAGCTTTGTCGCCGCGACCATTACCGTCGCGCCAGCCAGGGCAGCCGTCGCATAGATGTCCGAGCGAAGAACATTGGGAATCTGCGCCAGCAAGACATCCCGTACCGTTCCGCCGCCAACCGCTGTGACAGCCCCCAACAAGACGGCAATGAACGGATGCATCTTATACAGCAGCGCTTTCTCCGTTCCGGCGACGGCAAACAGCGACAGCGCTATAGCGTCGAGCGTCATGATGACCGGAGCGGGGATGCTTCGGACGTACGGGTGCAAAAAGAAAACGATAACGCCTCCGGTAAACGCCGCAGTGGCGTAGCGCCAGTCGCGAAGGGACGCCGGCGGAACAGCGCCGATCAGGATATCGCGAATAATTCCTCCCACCAGCGCTGTAGAGAATGCTAGGACCATGACACCCAGGAGATCGAGGTTCGCGGGGACGGCTATCAATGCGCCTTCCACCGCAAACAGAAATGTGCCGGCCAAATCGGCCCAAAGCAGCAGCTTGCTGGGTTCGTGAATCATATCGGCAGCGGAAAGGATAGATGCGGCGTAACACAAAGACAAGTTCATCTAGCCCAACCTCGCTATTTTTGAAAAGCGTTTATGGTCTACAATCCCCGATCAGGAGGTACCTGTGGCCTTGATTATCAAATCCGGTCGAACCAGTCGCAGAAGCATGTTGAAGGCCAGCGCTCTTGCCGCGCTTCCACTGCTTTCCCCTTCATTCATTGATATCGTCCCTAACCAAGAGCCCATCACCGCGAACGGCGGCAGCGATCCATACCCAATTCCATGGCTCGACAAAAATGGGAGTCACAATCAACCGGCGGGTCCGAATCTGGAACCTTCGCACATTTACCACTTCCAGGGAAAAGTAGCGCGTTGCAGCACCTTTACCGGCATGGGTACCGACAACCAGGGAAATCGAATCGCATTCGGCAGCCCGACAACTGACTACGGCGTCATGTTTGGCGATTACTGGGCCGCGCGCACAACGCAGCACGGAACTCTCACCCACATATGACTCACGCTGTTCCGGGGACAGGCTGTCCCCGCGAATCAGATCCACGATTTTCACCCGCCCATTTCGCCATCCGGACTCTACTGGGTCGTTCCTGTTCCGGAAGGCGGTCTCAACATCAGTCCCGACGGAGGCACTTTCACACTTGAAATGAAAAACGTCGCAGTGGTCGATCAGCCGCGCTGGCCCGCGTTGGACTCGGTAGCCACTCCGGCGCGAATGAGCTTCAAGATGATTTGGAAATCGAACGGTGAACCCGCGAAGTACGAGGATGCCTCCAAACACTTCCGTTTTACGGGCACTCGCGCAACCTGCCAGATGGAAGCGGAAGTCGAGGTCCCATCCATCGGCTTTTCCTGGAAGTCCGATCCACTTGATACATCCAAGTGCGACGTCGCGATCATCGGTGAAGAAGTTAACGGACGTTATTACGATAGTTGAATGAACGGTAAGAACAGCCGCAGCTGTGACTACGGCATGAGCAGCCGCCGATAGTCGCAATCTGACCGCTCGGACTCAAGCTGCCGACTACGGCTTGGAAATCCCTATGCGGCCGAGGAGGAAATGGAGCCGGACTCGATTTCGCGCAACACCGAACGGAGCGCGGCGGCCAATTCTTCGCGGCCTACGTGGCTCTTGCGGAATTGCACGCGCACGTGGAAGGATTCGTCCTGCGCGCGATAATCGAAGAGGAACGGGTGCGGACGCGTATCGGAGCCGGACTCCTGTTTACGCGCCTTGCGGGCTTCGTCGCGCGTCAAGCCGCCTTGCGCGATGCGGTTGACCATCTCATGCATCTTCTTTTCGTTCGGCTGGCGGGACACCTGCAGCAAGAGTGACTTGGAAAATATCCCGCGTTCGATGCAATCCTTGCGAACCGCGTCCGGAATCACGGTCAGTGACATCGTCTCGGTCACGGATGAGCGCGCCCGGCCGATTTTCTTGGCAATATCATCGTGCGTATAATCGAAATGGGTCGCCAACCGTTGCAGGCCGTCCGCTTCTTCGAACGGAGTCAAATCCTTCCGCTGAAGATTTTCGATCAGCCCCAGCTCCAGCGTTTCCGCGTCATCCGCAATTTTCTCGATGCAGGGCAATTCGTGCAATCCGGCCGCTTTCGAAGCGTGGTAGCGCCGCTCGCCGGAAATAATGTAATACGTGTCTTCGCGCGGAATGAACCGCACGAGCAGCGGTTCGAGCACGCCCTTTTCGCGTATCGAATCGGTTAGCTCGCGCAAATCGCCCAGCGCTTTTCGCGGCTGGTCCGGATTCGGCCGAACCTTGTTGAGCGGAATCATCCGCCCGATCGACGCGCCACTGAAGCTGGTCAGCGTTTCTACGTAGTGCGCGTCATGCCGCATCTTGAGAGTGACGGGCAACCCGATCCTCTTGGACACGTTGCAATACCTCCTGAGCGAGCTTCTTGTATTCTTCCGCGCCCGAAGATTTGGGCGCAAACGAAAATACAGTTTCCTTGTAAGCCGGGCTTTCTTCCAGCCGGACGTTTTTGCTGATCCGCGTTTTGAAAAGCGCTTCACCGAACACCGCGCGAATCTGTTCGTGCGTGTCGCGCGAAATATTGGTGCGCTTGTCGAAGAGCGTGATCACCACGCCCAGTACCTTCAAATCCGGATTGGGCCGCGAGCGAATTCGCGCGTAAGTCTCCAGCAGGTCGTCGGTTCCTTCGATGGCGAAATACGCCGCCTGAATCGGCACCAGCAAATGCGTGGACGCCACCAACGCATTCACCGTAAGGATTCCCAGCGCCGGCGGGGTATCCAGAATAATGAACTCGTACTCTTTTAACACGCTCGAGAGCGCGTCTTTCAATTTATACGGCGCATCGAACTGTCCCGCGAGCTGCGTCTCCAGCCTGGCCAATGACAGCTTTCCCGGCGCCACAAACAGATAAGGGTCTTTTGTCGGCTTTACGATCTTGGACAGCTCCGCCGGATGCTCCGCGAAAAGGTCGTACATCGAAGTCTGAATGTCCGACGATTCGAAAAACGCGATCGTGGCGTTGGATTGCGGGTCCAGATCGATTAGAAGTGTTTTCTTTTTCTTCAGCGCGATGGCGGCGGCTAGGTTAATCGACGTCGTAGTCTTGCCGACGCCGCCTTTTTGATTGGCGACCGCGATGACGTAGGTCAAATTTTGCCCCCGCTAGCCATGCTGCAACCGTGGGCCCATATATGGCCTCCTGCTGCCCCAATTACACCACAAGTAGCCCAACTCTACTCATTTGGCCGTCCCCTGCGCAAGCAAAAAATGCACTCCGCCTGTGGACAACTGCAATTAGCGTGACCCCTACCTGCTTAACCCAGGGCTGTTATACTCCTGGCCCTACTAAGGCCGGAAATCAAAGGATCGCAATGGCGACCACTCTAATCGTCACGCCCCCTGCCGACGACCGAAAACTACTCGCGCCCGTCTGGCATACGGTCGTCCTGGCCCTCTTCGTCGTCTCCTATTCCCTTATTCAAGTGCACTTCGCGGCGCGTACGGAAACTTTACAACTCAGAACTCGAGTGCCCCTGTATCTATTCTCGATTTTCTTCGAGTTGGTTCTGTTGGCCTACGTATGGTTCCTCGGTGTGCGCCGCAGCGGAACAAGATTTGCGGACGTTATTGGCGGAAGGTGGGCGCGCGCGGCAGACGTCTGGCGCGATATCGGCGTCGCATTCATGTTCTGGCTCGTCGTCATAGTATTCCTGCTTATCGTGGGTCACGCTTTAGGCGAGAATCACCACGCCAAGAAAGCCTTGCTGGTTATGATGCCGCGCGGCGCCCTGGAAATTTTACTGTGGGTCTTGCTGTCAATTTCCGCGGGATTCTGCGAGGAATTTATTTTTCGCGGCTATTTGCAGAAGCAGTTTTTCGCCATCACCGGAATGAACGGCGTGGCCATCGCTGGGCAAGCACTCGTTTTCGGCGTCGCTCATGGCTACCAGGGTGTCAAAGGCATGACCTCAATCGCGATCTACGGCGCGCTTTTCGGCATTCTCGCCATCATGCGAAAGAGCCTGCGTCCGGGAATGATTCAACACTCCATGCAAGACTCATTCGCGGGTATCGCCCTGAACCTGATGGCGAAGTATCGCCCCGACCAACTCGCGTTATTTTTCTGAAATTGAATTCCTACGCTGATTTTCCGGCAGGGGCGACACGCTACGCGCGAGCGCAACTACATTTTGTAGCGGCCCAGGTCTTCGTCGTTGAGGTTCTCGAGCCATTTGCGCAGTTCTTCGCTCGAGCTTTTCTCCGAAATCGCGCTGGCTATCTTGGAATGTTTCAAAACTTCATCGTCAACAAAAATGGGGCAGTCGAGACGAAGAGCCAGAGCAAGCGCGTCGCTGGGGCGCGAGTCCATGGACATCGTTTGCCCGTCGCGCTCCATCCAGATCAGCGCGTAAAACGTATCGTCCTTCAGATCGCAAACCACTACGCGCTGCACGTGCACATTTAATCCGGTGAGAACATTTTTCAGCAGGTCGTGAGTCATCGGGCGCGGCGTTTGCACTTTTTCGATTTCCAGCGCAATCGCGTTTGCTTCGTAAATACCCACCCAGATCGGCAGCACGCCGTTACCCGCAGTTTCCTTCAACACCACTACCGGCATATTGGTCACGGGATCCATCATCAGACCTCGTATCTTTACTTCGAGTTCCATGGTGGCCTCCCGTCGCTCAGAGCGCTTGCTCGCCGACCAAACTGTTCGGTCCGCCGCGCGTCA
>Ga0302221_10000464_pt1 | contig 30084 bp, 46 predicted proteins | sample II_Palsa_E2_1_FD_193517 | JGI IMG/M metagenome (GOLD analysis project Ga0302221, IMG submission 193517) | Peat permafrost microbial communities from Stordalen Mire near Abisko, Sweden - II_Palsa_E2_1 | ecosystem: Environmental > Terrestrial > Soil > Palsa > Peat permafrost | place: Sweden... | reverse complement strand
TTTACTGATGCAGCTTTTGGCATTTCTAATGTACCCTTACCTGTGACCTGTATCACCCCAAATTACGACTGGGGTACTCTCAACTGGAAACGCTTCACTGCTATGTTCCAGCAAGCGGATACAATCATCACGACGATCAACATTGCTTATTCTGATGATGATTATCAGACATTCAGTACCCCTCGAACGATGAGCTTGCAGTTCCCGCTGAAGCAACTACGGAATTGTGGGAGCTCCCGACGCAGAGCCTGGAAGATGACCCACGCGGATGCGACCAGCTTGCGACTGTATGACGTGAAGGCCCCGGTTACGTTAGCAAATAGGTAGTTTCTCTCTCACTTTACTTTGGATTAATCCCGGTGAAAAACACAACATACATAGCTGGTGGGGTGTTTGCCAAAGAATGGCAAGCCAATAAGGCTGGTGACTACATCGAACAACATCAACACTCATTCGATCATCTGAGCTATCTGGCCTCGGGAGTGGCTGAAGTGGAAGTGGAAGGCCAGAAGACTACCTACACCGGCCCTATTGGTGTCCGCATCTCTGCCCACAAATCCCACAGGATCACGGCACTCACCCCTGGAGTCCTCTGGCTCTGTATCCATGCCATTCCCGATGAAATTCGTGATGCCAGCTTAGCTGAAAAGGCCCTCATAGAATGAAAAATATCCTGACAATTGCCAGCGGAATTAACGTCATCCCGTTGCAGCTGGAGTTGCAACGGCAACCTCAATTGTGGAACCGGAATCGGGAGCGGACGGAGAACCCTACCAGCCCCCACAGAGAAGTGGATGACATCTGGGCTCGGTATGGGGAAGGAGAACTCACCAATGAGGCTCACCAGAGCGTCTGGCTTGCTGCGGCAGATCTCATCCCTCAAGTAAAAACCCATGCCCGAGCAGTTATGTCTCTGGTCGGTGGGGACGCTCTTGGAGGAGTGCTCATCACTCGAATCCCGCCGGGGCGTCGCGTTTACCCCCACGTGGATAACGGCTGGCATGCTCTCGCCTATGACAAGTTTGCTCTGCAGGTCTCTGCCCATCCTCAGCAATCCTTCTGCTATGGAGACGGCCAGCACATCACCGCAACCGGCGATCTCTTCTGGTTCCATAACCAAGCAGAACACTGGGTTATCAATGACAGTCCTTGCGATCGTATCACTATGATCATTTGCGTAAAGCTTGAAAAACCCTTCAACGGAGGTGCATAATGCCCTGGGGAGTCGTCGCGGGTGTTGTAGGCTCTGTCGCGGGAGCTGCTGTATCTAGTTCTATCAGTGGGGGCAGCAGTAGTAATAGCAGCGCCCAGTCCGCGGCCAATGCCGCTGATCCTTTTGCATCTCAACGGGGACAATATCAGCAGCAATTGTCCCAATTGATGAGTAACCCTTCTTCTATCACGTCAACTCCCGGGTATCAATTTGGCTTGCAGCAGAGTCAAAATGCTGTGGAAGGTAGCGCAGCTGCCAATGGTATGGTGAACAGTGGGAATGTGTTGTCGGCTCTTTCGACTAATGCCCAGGGCTATGCATCAACACAGCTCAACAACCAAGAACTGCTCCTCGCTCAACTGTCTGGGGCTAACGTAGGGTCTCCGGGCACAGCTGGACAGATCCTCCAGAATCAAAATCAATCTAATCAGCAAGCCGCAGGTACCCTAGGGAACTCCATTGGATCAGCAGTAACTTCAGGAATTAACACTGGAGTAAATAGTGGAGGCTTCCAAAGTGCCTGGAATTCCTTCGGAGCTTCTGGTAGTGAGAACTCCGGGGCATCCTCCACCAGCACTCCAGATGATTTGATCTCTGGTTACGACGGCTAAGGAGAACTAACATGGCAGGATTAGGTGGGTTTATCCAAGGCTTGGGACTGGCGATCGGTAACGATATGATCCAGGGGCAAGCGTATGACATGAAGCAAGCGCAGACGCAGCTGATGCAGACGGAAGTACAGCAAGCCAAAATGCAGCAAGCGCAAATGCAGCAGAAGATGAAAACGGATAAGGACATCGGGGCGTTCATCAAATCACAGACTGACTTGGAAGGGGCTGATGCCGCCCTGCCTATGAATCAGGCTAAGATGTATAGCAAGGCAGCTGGATTGGCAGCTTCCCAGGGGGATCTTGCGTCCGCGAAAGAGATGACAGAGTTGAGCAAGCAAGCATCTGCGGAAGGGATTGAGCAGACGAAGCAGCTGGCAGCAGTGCAAGCGCAGAAGAGAGAAACTCTGGCAACTATTGCTGATAACACCCCGGAACAGCCGACCCGTGAGCAGTCTCAAGCTCTGGTCAAGGCTGCTGTTGAGGCTGGAGTTGATCCGACTACGATCCCACTGGCGGGCACTCCTGCGTTCTTAGCCTGGAAAAACCAGCAGCAACTAGCTGGCATGGACTCTACTAAGAAAGCTGAATTCGTGCAGAAAGCTGCCGACACGAAGCAGCGCCGGGATCAGCAGTGGGCTGAACATGAAGACAATGTTAGCTTGCGTAGAGCTACCCTTCAGCAAACCGCAGCCTTTCGCGAGGATAGCCTTGCCCTACGTAAGGATGAGTTCTTGGCACGTCAACAAGATCGTCAGGACAAGGTAAAGAACCCCCAGATTGTCGATATCGGTGGAGTGAAATACGAGCGTGATCCTGAGATGAAGCTGAAAGGAGACCGGAATCCCACCGATCCTACGCTTGTCAAACTCGGGGACCGGGCACGTACAGCCACTCAAGAGAACAACATCGTGTCAATTGGTGGTGCGGGTTCGGAAGTCGTGCGTAACTTGAAATCTATGTCCCTGTTCCCGACTGGCACGACCAACAGCCCATTCGCTCATATCACCGATCACGGGTTTGTGGAGTCGATTGAAAAGACTGGCAGCAACGCACTCACGCCGGAACAGATTCAGATGTTCCAGACGTCCTCCTCGGGCCTCTCTACGGAGTTGTCCCGGATTATGACGCTGGGTGGTGGTCGCGGTGCCAACCAATCGGTTATCAATGAGGTGAAGTCGCAAACAACCCCAAATGCTGGGGATACCAACATGACTGCAGCCTATAAAATAGCTACTGCGGCGCAGATTGCTCTGACACGGCTGAAATCCACCCCTGACCCGGCAGACCCGAAGGTTCGAGCAAACTGGGATGAGACGGTGAAGGAACTGGAAGCCTACCCGAAACCTGATGAGATACTTGCAGCAGCCTCTGGCAAACAAAAGAAGCAACTGCAGGGAATGGAAGGGAATTACAGGAAGCTGCTCAACACGGTGAGAGATAGTGCGGATAGCGATTCCGCTGCTCCGTTGCCTGGTGGTGGTGATCCTGGTAAAGGTACTTCCGCACCCCCGTTGCCAGCCGGTTGGACTGTTACTGCACATTGAGGATTTATGCCCGATTTCACTCTGACATCACCGGAAGGTAAGAGTTACACGGTTAGTGGACCTGAGGGAGCTACAAAAGAACAGGCCTTTCAGGTGCTACAACAGCAGCTTTCCGCAGGTACTGCAAAGGAAGCGACTCCAGAACCAACTGCTCCTACTGATCGTAAGGGTCGGATGGATGCTGCTATCAAGGGGCTGAAACCTGACCTGAAGATGGACGAAGCTGGCAAACCCGTCCCTACCCCCACAGTCAAATCGGCTCTGGAGGCTATTGGGACTTCCACAGCCTTCGGCGGGGCTCTCGGAGCAGCCTCTCCTGAAATCCTCACCGGAGCTGGCTATGCGCTTAGCTTTATCCCTGATGTTGGACCGACGATCGGTGCAGCTCTCATGGAAGCAGGCACGGCAGCTAGAGCTTCCAGGCTTGCCTCAGCCGGGGCTGGAGCGTTGTCAGGACTCGTGGGGGAAGCTGGGGGGCAGACAGCAGAGGCAGCAGGAGCCGGTAAGGGAACCGCAGATGCAGCTAGACTGGTTGGAGGGATGGCAGCGGGTCCAGGAATAGCACTGGCAGCGAAAGCGAAAGGGCTGTTCGGGGCAGTAGTGGAAAAACTAGGAATGACCGCGACCACCAACGCAAATATCACTAAAGCTGCCGCCACCCTTCGAGCAGTTGAAGATGCGGGAGTTCCTGCAAATGCATGGCATCAAACCCTGCAGCACGGGGCTGATACCCACATCCAAGACACGGAAAAATCAGCAGAAAAGATGATGGCAGAGGTACGGCAGCAGGCGGCAGACGTGGCTTCGCAAGACCCGAAGACAGCCCAGAAGGTGCTGGATGAAGGGAGAAAGCGGGCTGACCAGATGATCTCTGATGCTCGGAAGGAAGCTGCTGCTTTGAATAAAGCATCGGGCAATCGGATGGCGACGGCGGGGAAGGTACTGGCACAAGCGGAACCGGCTCTACGAGCAGTTGGCACTCCGAAGAAGATCTCGGCTATTGGCAAAGAGCTGCAAGGGGCTGTGTCGGAGCAACATCAAGCTGCTTTGGATGCCCGGACGCAGGCATATAACAACCTGAAGGACCAGCGGGATTCGATAGTAAAGAGCAAGGAGCAGGCTGGGCAGACGGTTGAGCAGACCGAGGGGATGAAGGATCTGAAGAGCTATATCAAGGGGAAGACCGATTCGGCAGCCTCTCCCAGACAGACCACAGATCAGGGAACTCTGCGGGTGTACGGGCAGGTGAATGAGGCCCTGCAGAATCCGTCATTTGAGGCGCTGGATCAGGTGCGGAGGAAGCTGGGGGATGTCCTCGGCGGCAGGGATGTCGAGGGGTACTCGGCAGTGGGGAAGGATGTGGCTGGGAAGTTGTATGCGAAGATCAGCGACATTCAAAAGGAATTTGTTGGTAAGGATGCTGCGGGCACCAACCTTCAGCAAATGATGCAGGAGCAATACCATGATGCGTCGTTGGGACTTAGAAAGTTTGGTACGGGCGCAGGTGGCAAGGCAGCAGCGATTGACCGAGTTGACCCGGAGAGATTCGCCGCAGATCCAGCTGGAGTCCCCAAGCAGTTCTTCTCTAGCCAGCAGTCAGTACGCGATCTCAAGGAGCTCACCGGAGATTCGGGACTGGTGCAACGGGCAGGGAGCAGTTACGTCAGCAGTCAATTACGAGGAATGTCAGCCAAGCAAGTCGGGGAGTTTGCTCAGAAGAATGCTGACTGGCTGGATGAGGTTCCTGGGCTTAGCAAGTCGGTAGGAGATTATGCAAAGAGACTTGGAAAGATTGAAGCGACAGCAAAAAAGGCTAGCGCGAGTGGAGAAAACCTGGCAAAACGGGCGGGGGCTATCCTACCGGAAGCTGAGGGCGCGGCAGCGAAAGAAAGAGCAGGGACGATTAGCCGAGTAGGGGATATGGCAGAGAAGTCACTGGAGAATCAGCAGCGGATTCTGCAGGAAGGTGGGAAGAGGGTTGCTGAGAGTCAGAAGGTTGCGGCTGCGCCGGCGGAGAATCTGAAAGCGATTCTAAACGGAGGGGAAAGGCCAGAAGCAGTCCGCGACCTCTTACTTAATGGTAAGCCAGAGCAGACCCGGCTGGCAGCTAGAATCAGCTCGCAGACTCCGGAGGGCCGGAAGCAACTGGAAGGGAGTGTGCGGCAGATCACGGCCGGTATGTCGGAGGGAACGCTGCAACGGCAATGGACTGATCGGTTGAAACCGATGCTCACGGATGGAAAGATGCTAGACAGTAAGAGAATGGCGGCTCTCACTAAGGATGTGGAAGGGCTGTTGAAGGCGTACTCGGGGAAGCCTCCGGTCGGGCTGATGCAGAGAATGATTATGGGGGCGGTGTATTCGGCAGGAGGTAATTACGTGGGCAGTGATTCTAGGGAGTAATTAACCGCTATTACTATTTTGTAATCCCGGTCGATTAGTGTCTGATTGGGATTGTAGAGATTTTGTTGCAAGTAGAGCAACGTCTACAACGGCTCGTGAATCGGGGGAGTATTACCAGAGCGGAGGGGCATCTCCGGAGGAGTGACGGTAGGGATTCACGAGCCCCAATCGATTTCCGGCCCCTCCAATCAGCCCAATTTTCAACCTTCCCCTGCTCCTTGCTTTACAGCAGCATCCATCCACTATAAGCTCTTATCAACTGTTAACTAACTTGATGAGGTTCTTATGCCCCGCGCTCGCGTAAATCACAAGCTCATTCGAATTCCTATTCAGCCAGAAATTGCTTATGATCTGGCGTACTACTACGACCCTAGGAAAGATCAAGAACTGCTAGTAAAGCACGAGAAGAAACTGGGGAAGTTAGCAGAACATTTCCTGTCTACTATCATTCACGGGAGGCTGTTGACTCCGAAGCAGCGATTGGTCATACTGCAGATGGAATTTCCGACTGAGCTGAGGCTGAAAGCGATTAAAGCCTGTATTGGGAAGGGGAGCAAAAAGTGGGATGCCAGGTTTCGGGAAGACCCAAGAGCTGCTTATAAGGAAGAGGAAGAGGCAGTGCAGAGGGCTCTACGGGATTTGCAGTGCGAGGCGAAGATAATGGAAACTGTAGCGTAGTTTTCAACCGGGATTAATAAAAAGTAATGTATGTCGGAAATGAAAATAGCGCTGTCTCGGGAAAATCCCTATTGACAGGTTAGTTTGACGTCTTTATAATAAAACCACGCCCCCGGCGGCCGACCTGCAGCTAGGGTCGATTGTAGTGTTTTGTAGGGGGCTACAGAGCCGTGCAAACGAATTGTAGTCTCCCCACTCCCCCCATTCAGTCTAGTTTTTGAGTTTCTCGCCGGGATTACTAATTAGTAATAGCGGTCGAAAACTCCCGGCGGTACGCCGTGCCCCTCCATCTAGCTCCCCACTCTCCTTATAAGTAAGTTCCAACTCGCTACTTGCTGCTATAGTAACTCCCATCACGCGCGCACGTACTCTTAAGAGAACTGCTGCTGTAAAGGGAGCCCGACAGGGGGTCTCTCGCTACGCTCGGGCTTACTAATGAAGATCTTGTTAATTGATAGCTCCGCATTCTTTCTGGACTTCGCCATGCGCTGCGAGGCCCAGGGTCACGACGTCCGGATGTGGGTCGCCCCCGATGAGAAGACCTTCGAACGGGTTTCCATCGGCGACGGGCTAGTCAGAAAGGTCCCGACCTGGGAAGGGTCAATGAATTGGGCAGACCTCATCCTGGTCAGTGACAACTGCCGTTATATGAAGCGGCTGGAAGGCTACCGACAACGTGGCTTCCCTATCTTCTCGGCGAATGTGGAAGGTACTTCCTGGGAAATGGACCGGCTGAAGGGACAGGAAGTGCTGGAGCAAGCCGGGATTGAATGCCTCCCTTGCATTAAATTCTCCAATTGGGACGATGCCATCTCCCATCAGAAAGCCCATTTGGATGTCCGGTATGTGTGCAAACCCTGCTCCGATGTGGATAAAGCCCTCAGCTACGTGTCGAAATCTGCAAAAGACATGATCTTCATGCTCCAGCATTGGAAGCGGACGATTAAAAAGCCATGCCCGTTTATCTTTCAGGAATTCTGTCCGGGGATTGAAGTGGCAGTTGGTGGCTGGATGGGCCGGAACGGCTTCCTCGGCCATGTGCTGGAGAATTTCGAGCACAAAAAGCTCATGAATGATGAGAAGGGGCCGAACACAGGAGAGCAAGGAACGGTTATCAAATATGTTCCTATCGGCGAGTCGAAGCTGGCTCGTGAATTACTCTTACCTGTAGAAGCGGAATTGATCCGATCCGGCTACACTGGGTATATCGACGTGGCCGTGATGCTCGGAACAGAAGGTCCGCGTAAGGGCTTGCTAAATCCGCTCGAATTCACCTCCCGACATGGCTGGCCACTGTTCCTAATTCAGCAGGTCTTGCATCACGATGTGGTCAGCTGGATGAAGGACGCGGCCGATGGCCGAGATACCTTCCAGCCGTCTGATGAGATTGCTGTAGGTGTGTTCCTATCGATGCCGGATTTCCCTTACCACCATCTTAAGGAAGACCAGCTCTCCGGCTTCCCTGTCTGGGGCATCACTAAAGAGAACCGTTATTTCTTCCATCCCTTCAATATGAAACTTGGAGAGGGGATTGATGATAAGGGAGCCACGATCCCTATGATGGTGACGTGTGGGAATGCTATTGCGACCGTGACGGGTGTCGGTAGGACCGTGGAGGAGGCGAAAACCGATGCCTACGGCCATCTTTCGGAGTTGGAGATTCCCAATTCTCCTATGTACCGAACCGACATCGGCGACCGACTCCGCGATCAGCTGCCCATCCTCCAGAAGTATGGCTACTGCACTAGCTGGAGCTACTAATGTCAGGTCAAAACAACCTGGTTCTCCCTCCGGTTCCCCCAGCGGGGGCAGACCCCAAATGGTTTCAACAGCTGCAGGCTACAGTTAGCTGGAATTTCAATGCTGCAGCCCCTACGGTAAAGCGTCCTGTTAATGCGTTGATCGGTCAGCACATGCTGGATACGACCTTGAATAAGCCGATCTGGTGCACTGCCGTGAACCCTCCAGTGTGGCGAGATGCCACGGGCACTGTCGTATAGGGTTTTCGACATACATTAACTTTTTGTAATCCCGGTGAGAAACGAAAATGTCAGGGAAAGGTGAGGCAGACTACTACAAAAGCGGAGAGTGGAATTTCGTCTGCGATCTTTGTGGTAGGAAGAACAAATCTGGAATGGCCATGTTCACGTGGAACGGCCTGTATGTCTGCCGACATCACGATGAGAAGAGAAATCCGCAGGATTTTCTGCGGGGTGTGAAGGATGATCAGTCCGTCCCTTGGTCCCGTCCCTACCATCCCCCTCGCTGCGACACAACCGAATTCCCCTACGTGGAGTTTTGCACTTTGCAGGGCTCCAACTCCATCCCCGGCTTCGCCATCCCAGGTTGCTCCGTCCCTGCCTTCGTCAACACCGCTTTCTACCCGTCTATTATTCAGTACCGGGGCTGGGCCATCCAGGACACCTACGGGTGCCCCATAATTGACACCTATGGGCAGTATATCTACCCCCCAGGTACTCCTTCTTCTGTCAATCCTCCGCGCCCTGGGGGCCCTGTCTACGAACTCGATATCAACTTCATTCTCAATGAGAGCACCTTAGGATGACACGCAAAATACTCTTAGTCTTTGGCCTGCTCTGGTCGGTTGTTGCCAGTGCCCAGTTCGTCCCGGGGCAGGTCCTCACTGCCGCCGAACTCAACAATGCTTTTGCTTTATATGCCCCACTGACAGGAGCTACTTTCACTGGACCTGTCTCTGCTACATCGATTTCGGGCACCCTAATCAGCGGATCCTCTGGAGCCTTCACAAATCTCAGTGCGTCTGGCTCCGTCTCTCTCCCTGCAGGTACTGTCACTCCCACGAGTTTGGCAGTTCAGTCAGCAAATACAGTACTAGCTAACACTCTCGGGGCAGCGGCCTCCCCAACAGCGGCTGCTATCCCCAGTTGTAGTACTTCTTCAAGTGCTCTCCAATGGTCATCTGGGGTAGGATTTGCATGTAATACGTCTGTTAATTCCGCGACCCTTGGCGGAGTTGCGGCTGCTTCCTATTTAACAACTGCCTCTGCTGCTTCCATTTACGCTCCGTTAGCCTCCCCGGCCCTTACCGGTACCCCAACAGCCCCTAGCCCCACGGTACTTACAAATAACACGCAGTTAGCGACAACCGCTTCTGTGATAAATGTTCTCGGGAGTGGAGATTTTCTAGGAGCTTTCAATTCTGTAACAGCAACCACCACTATCACGCCCTCGCAGACTGGCGGGATTGTTGGAACAACCACCAACAATAATGCAAATGCTGGGAGTGTGGGGGAGTATCAAGCTTTTGGGGGGGGCAGTGTTCCACTCACTTCCGGAACTGTTACTAACGCCACCAGTATTAGTTTAACTGCTGGGGATTGGGATGTGGAGTCTGTTCAGCTATTTCAGACTTCCGTAGGTGGCTCATTAGTTTTTGCCTACTCTTCTGTGAGCACCACTTCAGTAACTCTAGGCGGTGTTGGCCAGTATACTTTATCTGGTGGAGCACTTGGAGCCCAATTAGCAGTTACTAGCCCTGTAGTTCGTGTGAATTTGGCTGCAACTACTACTGTCTATGCGGTGACTGAAGTTAGCTTTGCTACGGGCACCTGTAATGTCTTTGGTTTTCTTCGTGCGCGTCGCGTTCGTTAAGGGGAAATAACATGGCCGAACAAGGTTCCTATCCCCTAAATGGGAGAGTTCCGCAGGGTACGGATACCTGTACAGGGGTTGTCACTGGGCAGACTGCAGATATTCCATTATCTGTGCTGGCCACGTATATCCTAGGGGCTGTTGGGGTCACACAACTTTCTGGATCGACTGCCTCGCGGCCAGCTCCGCCTATATTCGTGGGACAGCCTTATTTTGACACCACGCTGGGTATTCCTATTTACGCCTCGCAAATCCTTCCAACTATCTGGGTCGATGCTGCCGGAGTTCAGGTATGAAAAAACTATTCTTTTGTCTGTTGCTCCTGGTTGGGCAAGTCGCCGTAGCCCAGACCTTCCCAGTTAATAATCTTCAGGTTAATGGAGCGGCTACCTTTAATGGGGCAATCAATACCCCTGCCCTGACTTCTAATGGATTGTTGGTTGGGGGGAGTCCGGCTAGTTCAGTAGCCCCTGGGGCTTCTGGATTCATTTTGCAAGCTAATGGGGCTTCTCCCCCAACTTGGGTAGCCCCGACATCGATTCTCCCGACATTTCCCTTAGGCATTTCAAATGGGGGAACCAATGCTACGACAGCTACAGCTGCAACAAGCAATCTTCAATATTTGCAGGGGGCTACTGGAAGTGTTGCCGAATCTGTTACTAGCAAGTTACAGCAAACTGTAGATGCAGCAGATTTTGGTGCCTTGTGTAATGGAAGTCATGATGATACAGCTGCCATACAAGCCGCTTTAAACACCGGAAAACGCGTACACATAGCTACAGGGACATGTGTTGTTTCCAACGCACTGACCATTTCTACCCTAGGGCAGTCTCTTTATGGCGATGGGCCGAACAGTACTATTTTATTGGTTCAGGCTTCCTTTAACTTGTCAGCTTTGGGTGTAATTGTTTTCGCTACTGGTGAGCCAGGACCACAACTAGATAATTTTCAAATTTCTTTTGTGCAGCCTAATACAACCTCTCGCGCAAGTTTAACTGCGTACCCCCCAGCTGTCTACGCTCAGTCTACTCCTCGGTTTAAAATTCACAGGCTGAAGATTGTCGCCGCCATGGTCGGTATTGACATGCGGTTGAACTGCGGAGGAGCTGTAATTGATGAACTAGATATTTCCGCATTCACTGCCGCTATTTGGATTGATGGTTCAGTGGATACAGTTCGGCTGGATAAGATTCATAACTGGCCTTTTGGGCTGACAACTAACCTACTCACTATATTCAACAGTACCGGCACTATCGGGCTGAATTCCGGTCGAATGGATGATCTAGTAGTTACAGATTCATTATTTTTTGCAGGAACTGCGGTCAATCTCTATGTGGGTTCGGAGCCCTCTTTGGGGGGGTCTACCTTTGGCAGCTTTGTCGGATGTGACTTTGATACTAACTCTAATATAGTTAATAATGGTGCAGGGGAAATTCAGTTTGTTGCCTGTTATTTTACGGTAGCTACGACAGCTACTGGTTGGTATTTGCAAGAGCAGGCGGGGGCACAGACTTTCTTTACGAATTGTGTGTTTCTCGCTAATGCAATCCCACTGAATGCTTTTGACATTGTACAAGGACAAGTAATTGTAACTGGAAGTTATTTTTCTGCTAATGCTCTAGATTTTGCTTATGTGATAGCAAACACAGGGACAGTTGTGCAGTTAATTGGAAATCATTTTCAGAGAACTGCAAACGTAGCTTACACACAACCGACGGTGTATGCTCTGACAGGAAGCCGATTAACTGCCAGCGCAAATCGTATGGATGATAAGGGAACGGGAGCTGGGATCTTTATTGCTGTACAGTCAGATAATTTCCATAATATTACAGGGAATACCGCTGTTGGCTGGTCCTATTCCAATCCGACTTACACCACGGGTATTTTTGCTAATAACAATTAGAGGCTGCTATGGCTAGTACAATATACCAGGATTACAATCAGAACACGCCGATTGTCAGCGCGTGGCTGAATGATATTAACAAGGGTATTTACAGTGCCTTGGGGCTACCAAGAGTAGCAGCGGATATTCCCGCTGCTTGGGTGCGATTTTCCGCAGTGGCTGGCGTGGTTACTATTTCCCAATCCCAGAATATAGCTTCAGTTGTCAGGACAGGGGCAGGGACTTATGTGGTAACTTATGGGGCTGCTCTGGTTAATGTTCAAAACTCTTACCAGATTCAGTCTAATGTGCCTGGATTCACCTCTTGGTCAGCAGAAACGAATCAGAGCGTGACGATTCAGGTGCAAAATACTGCAGCTGCCTTCATCGATACTTTTTCGGCGTGTGTAGGGATTTCTGGCGCAAACTGATAGATGTGGTTTTCGACATACATTAACAAAAAGTAATAGCGGTTAATTACGGGGGAATTCAGGGATGTCGATAATGGATGACACTACCAAGGATGTTGTCGCTAGTGCTATAAAGGCAGCGCCGCCAGTATCGATGGTGGGGATGCATTTTTTAGGCTATGGACTGGCTGAGTGGCTGGTAGCAGTCACCTTGGTCTATACCATTCTGCAGGTGGTGGTCCTGCTCCGGGATAAGGTCTTCTCTTCGGAGTTGAAACGGAGGGAGGAGAAGCAGTATCGGGACCGCGTGCGTAGAAGGAAATTAGGGAAGGAGCTGCATGATGACGACAGCTAAGTTTCAAGCGTGCTGGAAGCTGCTCGAAATTAATGAGGGCGGCTATACAGTGGATAATGGTGGACAGACTCGTTATGGCGTCACGGCTCGGGTAGCCTATAAATGGGGTTATCGGGGGGCCATGCAGGAATTGCCGGAGGCTATGGCAATGGCAATAGCAGAGCAGGAATACTGGGTGCCATTTGGCTGCGAACTCTACCCAACCCCGATTGCATTTCAAATCCTCGACACCGCCTACAACGGAGGCCATCCTATCCAATGGCTTCAGGAAATCATCGGCAGTAAGCAACTCGGGCAGGATCTGGCTGATGTAATTGGATTCGCAAATCCCTGGGAAGTCGTCGCTCGCTTCAACGCCAAACGTCTGCGTTATCTTGCCTCGTTAAAGCAGCCACAATATGCGAATGGCCGTATGAATCGGATGGCCACGAACCTGGAACAAGGAGCACTTCATGAATAAGGGCCTCATCTATGTTCAATGGATTGCAGCAGCAGCTCTCGTCGCGCTTTGGACAGCTTTGGTCTGGTGTCAAGTCAAAGGTGCCGACGATCTTATCGGCTGTATCAAAGGTGCCCTCGGAGCCTTCGGGCTCTACTGCTGGCACACCCAAGCAGCAAATCAAGGTGCCAACCTTGCAACCGGCGGTGCAACAAACGGGGAGGGGCCAGGAACGGCTCAACCCTTTCAACAACCCTGACGCGGCAGAGCCGCAAATTGGAGTAACAACTATGAGCAGTAATATCTTCGCAGATCTGGCATCCCTCACAGCATCGGAAGTGTTTCCCCCGGTGTTGACGCTGGTGAATAGCACGCTGGCTGATATCGAAGCGAATCCGCAGGAGTGGGTGAATCCGGCTTCGGCCACGGTTAAGGGAACGGCGTTTGTTGCCAACCTGATAGCAACCCTCCCGGCAATTGAGAACGCGGCTGTCCCGGCAGCAGCTCAGCTGGTCAGTGCAGTTCTCGCTACCCTGTCGGCCAAGCTCACCGCAGTCTCGGCAGCTACTCCGGCATCAGTCGGGGCTGAAATCGCCAACACCATCGTAACGCACTCCTAAGAGCTGGCAATGGGCACAATCACTTTGCAATTTGTTGAGGGGAATGGGGTAGGGGCGGCTTTGATCAAGTGGTTCGGTCATGGCAAGTTCTCTCATGTTGATTGTGTCCTGCCAGATTCGGGGAATCTGCTGGGGGCCCGAGCAGATCAGTTGGGAAAGAATATCAAGTCTGGGGTACGGATACGGCCTTATGGCTACACGAAGAAAGAGCCGGTGGAGCAAGTAACTATTCATTGCTCCGATCACCAGCAGCAACTCTTCTATGCGTTCATGTCGAAGCAACTTGGCAAGAGCTACAACCGACTCGGGATCATTGCTTTCTTCTTTTCGACTGAATGGACGACGGAAGGGAATTGGTTTTGTAGTCAGCTGGTGACAGCGGGATTACAAGCTGCTGGATTGCTGAAAGAGCTGACCGTGCCGCCGAATAAGATCGACCCGGATGATTTGAGGTTGATGATTTCGGCAGTGTGGAAGGTGTAATTACCCGGGATTAATGAAAAGTAATAGCGGTGAGAAACTAGGGGCTCCGAAACTGGAGCCCTTTTCTTATGGACGGTCAGGATTGAGGATTACCTCGGAGCGTTCGTGAGATTGGCAGATTAATTTCCAACCTCCGGTAGCCCCATCAAAGTATCGTTTTGGGCCTCCAGCGTAGGTAGGGCCGAGTGTTCTCACCGGTCGGGCGCTTTCCAACTCATACACCACCCCATCATCCCCCAAGCCGTAGATCTGGCTGCCGATTGTCCCTGGCGATTCCCCATCGATTGCTGCTAGTAGTTGAATGATTTTCATGTTGGTTCCTTAAGTGCGGGTATAAGTGTTTTACAGGCCCATAATCTTCCTTCATCTGTAAGTAAGACCAGCAATTCACTCCGTTCTAAAGTCACATAGGCTGGTCTTTGCGCTCTATGCCGGAGCCCCACAAGTAAAGCCCCTACGTTATAGTTCCTTTCGAGGCCGCTTTCCCAGATAATCTTCATTATACTCCTTGTAAAGGTCTTCATAGTATTTAGTGATACCTATCTCAATGTATTTGAGACCCTTGCGCATGCGAGCAGTCAGGATCATTTCATGGATCCAACTGCAAATCGCATAGAGCAGGAAGGCTGCCCCTAATCCCAGTGCTGTCATCCACATTCTCCCCACGATTTTTCACTGGAAACCACACCTACAGGAATGTAGAGTGGGTCCTCATACGGTATTGCTATAGAAGCTGCTTCCCGAATTAGTTTCAATGCCTCCTCCTTTCTGCTGCTAGGAAACGTACCTGCCAGGGAGTCATGCACCTGCAAAAGAATCTGTATCCAATCCCCGTGCAGGTCGTCAATTGCCACGTATGCCCTGTTAATCAGGCACGCAACAGAACTCTGCGGTATCCATGCAATGGCTTGATTAAAAATGGTCCCTTCGATCTTGTCGAAAAAGTAATTTCTGTAGCCGAATGCGTTCTCCACGTATCTACGACCAGACACTTGTTTTTTAATATCATTCTGCCATTGGGCAATTTCCGGACAAAGGCCAAAGTACCACTTTTGAATCCGATCAGTTTCATGTACGTTGAGCCCAATACGAGGTGCGATTCCCTCCGCTGTTCCGAGATAATTCGTGCCATGGCACAGAGACTTGAACATCGCATACTCGCGCGGATGCGAATTTTTCGACATAGTTTGGTCATGGTAGTATTCCTTCATCACTTCCACATAGGGCTTACGGCGAGCTTTGAAATTCTCTTTCATCCACTCGCAACCGGATTCCCAGGTGACGATTCGGAGATCAGCACTATCGAGATCGATATCGAAAAAGGTCTGCCCCTCATCCGGGATGAAAATATTTCGGATGTTGGGAAGGTCTAGCCCCGCGTCTTCAGTTTCTCCGCCCTTGGGGATGTTCTGCATGTTCATTCCACTGCCAAAGGCGTTCTTGCTGGATGAAAAGCGATAGGTTTCCGTACCGGCAATGTTGAAGGAGCAACGCATTCTGCGATCGTTGTCGAGGGGAGCCAGAACGAAAGTGGAATGGAAGACCCCGAGAGAGCGGAGTTCAGATATCTTTCTAATAACCGGCCAGAGGATGGGCTCTTTAGCCCCCAGGGATTGAAGGGCTGCGTCATTGGTGGTGATGCCTCCGGTTGCTCGGTTGATGATTGGTTTTAATCCCATCTGCCGATAGAAGAAATCCTGCATTTGCATGGGTGAGCGGTAGTTGATTTCATACCCAATCACCTCTCTCATCCAATGTTTCCGGGATTCCACCTCTCGCATGAGAGTGAGTGATAGATCAGAGCGTTTTTGTTGATCGACCCGCACTCCGCGAATCATTGACTTGAGAACCTTCGGGCGCAAGCGTTGCTGGAATTCGTTGACCTTTTCCAGGTTCATGGCCTTGAGCACGGATTTGAGGGTGTGGTAGACAGCAAGGGTACGGCAGGAATCGGTAGCGCAATACTCCCAATATTTCATTTCGTCCTCTCCGTCTTCCCCTTCCTTCCAGTCAGTTCGGTCATCCTTCCAGTAGAGGTGATCTTCGCAATACATAGAGGAAAGGAAGCCGAGGTTCTTCGGGAGGTTGCTGAACGCGGAATGCTGCATGAGCATTGTGTCAGCTACATTCGTCGGGAGGATACCCCAATGGCGGAAGATGTACTGGAGGTCGTAATTGAAGTTCTGCCCGACCAGGAGAACGTTGGGGTGGGTGAGAATTGCGCACATCAGCCGAACAAGTTCCGCTTCCTGTTCGGCAGTCCAGAATCCTTCGGGGTTGCGGAGAGGGCAGAGCTGCACACACAGACCTTCAGTTGCCGACCATGCGAATGAAATACAAGTGATGTGACCACCGCGTGTTTCAATGTCGCACGCAAGGGGAGTTTTTGGGCCGTTATAGCCTAGCTCTAATTGCCTGCGCAGGAGTTTGAGTCGTGTAGCTATAGTTTCAAACCACTGAGGGGAGTTATCAACCGCGATTAACAATTTGTAATCCCGGTGAAAAAGCCCCGGAGTCAGCGAGTTGGTTTTAACTCTTTTCAAATCGTGCAGCATCCACGGACGGCGTGCATATTGCGTATGGATGATATCGCTGCGCAGAGTCGGAATGACCTTATACCCCGGCGTGAGCACGCTATCCATGATGGAAGAGCGGTAGTTGAAGGAAGAGGTAACCCCTGTGAGAGCGAATAGAGCCAAATCCCCGACCGTGCAGATAACATTAGGCTTGACTAGCTCCACCTCCTCCCGGAGTTGCATGCACGCGTCATAGAGCTTCTGCGTGATGTAGTGCCCTTGGAAGAACACGTGATTTGGCTGACGGTCTTTCTTTTTGTCGATGATGTTGAGTTCGTTCGGGTAGGAGCGAGATTTCAACACTAAGGTTAAATAACAATCATCACGACGAATACCGACATCACTCAGCATCTTACTTAACTCAAAGCCCCCACCACCGATGAAAGGTTCTCCTCTACGTAAACACATTTCATGTGCGTAATCTCCGACAATCATTATAGAGGCATTACGCGGTCCAGAAGCTTTTACTGTCATTTGAGCCATTAGAAATTCACTCCAGATGTTTCCAATTTTTTCGTGTCATTATTGCGTACACGCTTTGTTTTGTGATTCCGTACTTATCCCCGATAGCTTGCAGAGTCCAGCCATCCCTCCGCAGTTTTATGGCTTCTAAAGCTTGTTCCTGGGATAACTTAGATTTCCCATTTGCAGACCCTTTAGCCTGTCTATTTCTTTCCACCTTGTCCTGCATGTTCTGGAAGGTAGTGCCGGGTATTAGGTGCTCAGGATTAACACACCTGGGATTGTCACATCTATGGCGGATAATCAGCTCTGCTGGTATAGGCCCTACATGCAGCTCATAGGAAACTCTGTGAGCACCAAATTGTCTACCACGAACTTTTAATCTGCCGTAGCCTTCTGTTGTCAGGCTCCCAGTCCAAAGCCAGCAACCCGGAGTTACGAGAAAGCGAGCATCAAATAATTCCTTAAATTTATTGAAATCATCCATATCAGATATTCCTCTGTGTTCCATACCCTATTACACAACACTTTTCCAGAGTTCGCTGGCAGAGGTTCCGACACGCGATCATTTGCAGCCGGATGCCGTCGGAGATATAGAAGTCCGGCAGATCCGGATCCATCATCAGCGACTCCGGGTCGGTCGTAACCAACACCAGCTTGGAATTCCACTTGCGTAGGCGATATTCAGGGTGATCCATCACACTACTCCTTCAGCTGGTTGAGTTCCGCCATCAGAGTCTTGCCTTGCTCCGCTGGGTCTACGTTGGTTAGTCCTTGGAGCCGTTGCAGGCAGATCCCATAGTAAGTTGAATTCTGCTCCAGCCCAGTAGCCAAGCACTTAGCAGCATGAGCAGCGGGAAAAATAGTACCGCTCCCAGCGAAGCTATCAAGCACGCGATCACCAGGTCGCGCACTGCGCTTAAGAAGATCAGAATAAAGAGCGACAGGCTTCTGCGCACCGTGGGTGGTGTTTGCGTCAGCAAAAGTCGTAACAACATCAGGGTAGATACCGGTCGTTTTCTTCTTGCCCTTAATGGCATATAAGATCATCTCCCATTGGCGACGGGGGCCATTCTCAGGGTGGGGGACGCGGCCGGAATTAGGCTTGGTGCAGATAAATGGAGTGCGAGTAACCCACCAGCCAGCCGACTGCATAATTCGTTTGAGTTCATGGAAGTTGTCGATATCGCAGAACACATAGCAATGACATTCCACTTTGGCCACTCGATAGGCCAGTGGAGCCCAGTCTTGCATGAGGACCCTCCAGGATTCATAATCATCCTTATAGTGGTGCTCGATTCCCCCGAGCTTGCCAGCCCCATCACCAAACTCGTCGGCACCCATTCCGTAAGGAGGATCGGTGAGTATGACATCAAATTGCTCCGGGTCAGTGGAAATCATCCACGAAAGGCAGTTGGTGTTGAAAACCTTGTGGGATTCGTGGGAGAGGGTGGAACCTACGCGCGCTGCCAAAGCAGCATATTTCTTGGTTTCTTCTTGCTTCTTGAGGATCTTGTAGGCATCATCAGTGTTCTTTGCTTTTGCTATCTCAGGAATATGGAGATACTGAGAGACAATAATATCCTTCCGAACAGTGTTTTGGAAAGCTCCGTCACTTCTGCCTTTGACCTCGACCGCTGTATCCGCAACTGTGTGGACTCTTCCCTCCGCATGAGCTTGCTTGCTGCGTAAGTTGTGGAGCCTCGATAGTGCGGAAGCGCGTTCTTGCCAGGTGAGGTCTTTTCTATGCAGGTTTTCCTCAAGTTCACTTTCCTCTGCTTCAAGAGGGGTGAGCTGACCGAGCGTGACGTATGGTAGAAATCCATCAGGAATTACCTCTCCGTTGTATTTAATCGTGCCGCCGAGCATGCGCACCTCATCAATTGCGCGCATGCGGCGTTCACCGGCCACGAGGACCATAGCGCCATCCCGTTCCCGGAGGACGATGGCATGCATGAGGCCTCGGGCGCGGATACCGGCAGCTAGCTCTGCGAGTGCTTGAGATTCGAATTCCCTACGTTGGCGATTCTGGTCAATCTGGATGTCAGAAGTCTTAATTAGCTGTGCTGTCATGCTGTTGTCCTACGGTAGTGAGGGATTTTCAGCTAAAAAGGACGCCGAAGCGTCCTGATTTTGAGCGGTAGCGGTCATCCCCCGGCACCATGTAACGACGCCACGAAAGTCACGAACAACACTATGATAAATCCGCACCACCAGAGCCAGTGTGCTTTTGTCTCTGCCAACATGAAGATTGCGATGAATACGGCGAGCATATCTCCTCCAGTAAGAACCCCCGTTTCCGGGGGCTATTGCAACGAGTTTTGTTACTGGGGGTTGCTTAGCCCAGTGAGGTTACTGCATCAACTTGCGCGTAGACAATCTCCGGGTCGTTCTTGTCCGGGCGATGGCCGACCTTGACCTTAGCCATGCGGCCAGGAAGCTGGTTGAAGGAGAATTCAACTGAGGGATCGTTGAGGCCGGTAGCTGCACGCAAGCGACCGAGAGCCACGTTCTTTCCTTCACCCATGTCGATAGCACCATCGGGGGTGAGGTCCAGCATGATGCCTTGGCGAGCGGTGACGACGTCACGGCCAGTTGTAGCTTTGGCTTCGTCGTCTTCGATTGCCCAGGTCACATCGAGGGCCACGCCGGTTTTCGTACCATCGCCAGACTGCCATTGGCGTGCTGCGATCTTGTCGATAACACCAGGAAATTCGCCCACTGGGCACGGAACGACTTTCGTGGAATTGGAGCCGGTTACTGCGGAATTCAAGAATGAGTCAGCGTCGAACATTTTGATAGCCTCGGAGATTAAGAGAGTTTGTAACATTTGCCGGTGCTCGCACCGTAGAGAAACTATATTACCGATTGGGGCTAGTTAATAGCCAGTTTTGCTAGTATTTACGCACCTCCTGTCAGGGTTAGGGTAGTTATTACCCGCGATTACTATTTGTTAATCACGGTTGATTATTCCTCTGGGGGGCTATTAGCATCCCGCACGCCCTCAACAAACTTCCCACCCCGCGACAGCCACGAGGTAAAGATCGGCTTGAAGTCAGGAGGCAATCCAGCGGCAATTGCCAGATTCCGAGTCTTGACATCCGCTTGGCTATTCGCAGTGTCCCAGGTGAATTTGGAGCCTTCGCGGACAGCCAGCACCACATCCGAGAACATAGCTGGCAATTTCGGAGCCAGCTTGTTGCCGAGTGTGCTCACCATCAGCTTGATCCCACCGAGAACTTCATCCTTCTCCCGTTCGACGTGAGCAATGAGGATGAAATGGCACTTGCAAGCATCCGTCCAGAGATTGATGACCTTCTCGATCTGATCCTGGGCTATTCCCCAATCGCTAATGTTCTTGACTGGCTTATTACCGACAACGAGTGACATAGCCATACGTGCCAAGCCCGCCATTCCATCGATGACGAGTATCCTGTTGGGTCCCCATTCATCAGCACAGCCAAATTTCTTGCCTGTTCGGTCGTCAGGGAAATCGTTGAGCACTTCGAGGAGTTTGATGAATCGGTTATGCTTACTACGATTTGGGTCGTTGGTTTTGGCAAGAGTTTCGAGTGACATTGTGTTGACACGTTTTGCCCCTTCCAGCATGTCTTTAAAAGAGGCTTTAGCTGCTTCCAGGTAATGCCAATGGAGGTTAGGGGGCAGAGGTTTCCCTTTGCTCTTGTAGTAGCCGAGAAGAGTTTCCATACCTGGCTCTAGTCCGAGGTAGAACACTTCCAGATCGGGGTAGGCTTCGGCAATGGTTCCGATAGCGTGGGTTTTACCCGTGCCGGATGGCCCCATCAGCATCACATTCACGCCGGGGAGATCGGAGAGCACTTCAGTTGTAACCGCTTCTACGATCTGCCCTGCAATGCTTATAGCTTCTATCATATTAGTACTCCGTATTATCTGCACTGATTGCTAAACACAGACCGTTGAATGTGGACCTTCCCACGAGAGCCCCCAGAGAGTAATAACGCAACCCATCTGAAATTGTCATGCGGGAGATGTTGAGTTTGAAGCTTTCCATGTCGCGGGTGAGGTGCACAGGGAGATGGTGGATTTCCTTCGGCAACTTCTGCAGCCACTCAGCCAGCTCCCCTATTGACATGTTGTCCTCTTCAGGCTCCTTCCAGCTTTCTGTCATTTTCCTTATCCCATAGTCGTAAGTGCAGGGCGAATTCCCTTCTGATAACTTCATCCGGCAAGATAGCTGTGAGTTCCGGTTCCCAATTGAGCATCAGGGAGCCTGCGATTGCGTAGCGAGACTTGCCGTGCTTTTCGCAGTAACCACCAACAATCCGCCAATCCGCCAGCGAATTCAACACCGGCATTCTCGACCAAATCTCCCCACAGCATGGGCAGAACATCACATAAGGGACAGGCTGCTGGGCTTCCCCGTGGATGAATCGGGTGTGATCTTCAGAGGAGCCGAGGTACTTGTCGTAGATGTAAAACTGCCGGAAGAAGGGCATGTCACATCAGTCCTTTGAGTTCTTCTCCAAGAGCCTGTCCGTCTCCTGCTTGCGCACCGGGCAATCCCGGAGCAGGCTCGCTTCCCTCAGGCCTAGTGAATCCCCATTTTCGTTCATATGCCTCAACAGAGATTTGAGCTCTTTCAAGAGGATCCCAAACGACCCTTTGGAAGTGGGCCGGGAGCCATTCCTCTGGATTGCTGGATTTGCAGATTCGTTGGAATTGGCAACCTCCATACTCCGTACAGGCCCCGTCGATGTCATAATCCCAGTACCCCTCTTCCCAGCAAGCTATCATTCGTTTGATATCTCTGAGAGTTTGCTTCTCCCAGAGGGCGATTTCATGTGGGCTGCGATAGGTCGGGACTTCCATCGTGTCGTATTTTGTTTTCAGTATGGAGACTCCCCGCACAATAGTGCCCTGTGGTTTAATCCCTTGCTGAAGTAGCGCCCAATTATACCCCGTAAACTGACTCCGAAGCTCCCACTGCCTTCCCCACGTAGCCCCTAATGACGAGGTGGTCTTCTCGTCGTAGTTCCAGATCCCTGTACCATGACGATTGGCAACCATATCACTACGCCCAGTATAGAGAATAGGAACACCGGTAACAGGATGGTTAATAGCAAGAGGCTCAGCAAAAGAGAACTCAATGCCCTTTCGACCCCCAGGCAACGTAATCGGTTCGGCACCATCGCCCCCTAGAGGATAGTTGAAGAGATAGAATTCGAAAGCCCCGAGCATGCGTTCTAGGGACTTGGCGGATTCAGGTGGGCACTCGAAATCCCCGTAGCCCTTGATTAGAGCAGTCATCCCAATGGCTTCGGAATCGCTGCTGTTCTTCCCCTCGACGTAGAAGGCTTCCCGAGCGGCTTCGATGGCTGAGGCGAATGCCCCACCGGCGACCAGATGGACGGATTTGGTGGTGCTTTTCCAATGCTGAACATAGGAGAGATAGAACTTCTGCGGACACGCTCTGAATGCGGCAATGAGCGTGCTATCCACGGCATTCGGGAACATCGGACGGTAGAGTGCTGTCATTTTAGATCAGCCCTCAATTGCCGTCAGTTGATTAATTTGCGCCTGAATTTCGGTGATGCGTGCCCCAAACTCTGCCTGGAGTTTTGTCTTTTGCGCGAACAGTTCCTGCAGTTTCAGATCGTGTGCGTTGATTCCATCCGGCACTTCGAAGGAGATTTCCAGTGAAGTGAGGGCTGTGGTCTCGCTGTAGTTCTCATAGGGCCACGGGAAGAATTCGACAGTCTCCATGTACTTGCCTTTCTCTGAATCCCATTCTGAGGCTGGCTTTGCCATCAGATATGTTTTGACTGTTACTTGCATTTCGAGCCTCTGTAGTTGTACTACGGTTAGATGCCTAGTTCTTTCAGCAGATCGTCAGAGTCTACATCTTCTGGTTTGAGCTTCTTCGGCTTTGCGGCTGTGCCGGCTGCGGCGCGCTTCTTCGGCTTGGGGGCTTCGAGATTGGCACGCTCCTTGCGGATTGCCTCGATAGCGATTTTCATTTCATCGATTGAGAGCTGTCCGAGAGCTGCACGGTTACGCCAGTCCTGGACCTGTTCGTTGATCAGATCACTTGACACTGAAAACCTCCGGATCATATTCTTTCCATTCACTAGCAATTATGCGAGCTTGAACAGAAGTGGTCTGATGGGACATGACCATTAAAGCCAGTCTGTCGTGCAGCAATTCAGGGATCAACACAAACTTCACCCCGTCGATGGTGGTTTCTTTAAGATGGTGCATCAGGTTCTCCAATTGGGTTATTCACCGCGATTAATGAATAGTAATCCCGGTTGAAAATGGTGTCTATACAGAGTTAGGGCCCCTACCACTACGCTTGTTACTATTTTGCTGCGAACGAGTTGCCCAGCAGCAATTGGAAAGTTCATAATTTCCGTTGTTATCAATACGTTCTAGCGTAGTTCCTGGATGCCGGGGTCCCATGTCAATAATAAAGTTCTCAAAAAACTGCCAACGAGCGCACACGGAAATACCCCTGCCGCCATAATTTCCATAGGCTTGATGGTTTGAATCTTGGCAGCGCGCTTTCATATTCGTCCACACTCGATATTCTGGTGTGTAAGACATACCATGCGAGGTATTTTTCAAGTTTGGTTCCAGTTTACGACAACCGCAACTCAAACTCTCCCCGCCACGAAGACTGGACAAGCGAATAATCTTCTTATTACCACAATCGCATTGACATAACCAATTTGCTTGCCCTCTTTCTGTCTTCTCTTCTTCGCTTAATACAAGCAATCTCCCGAAGCGCTGCCCAGTCAGATCTAACTTTCGCATATAAACCTCCTTGATAGTAGAGTCACTATTATAGAGGATTTTATGTGTTGATAGTACAGAAAGCTCTATGCACCGTTGGCGAGGTACAATCTCTTGCTTGCTCGGGAGCACCCTACATATAAACACTGGAACGCTTCACGTCTGTTACGGTTGTAAAGTATGTCGCCATAGTCTACAAGTACATTTTGGTAAGTACTGCCCTGCGAACGATGTGCAGTCAACGCGTAAGCGAATCTCACGTCATGGAACAGGTCTTTCAGGTCCCAGAATCGTCTCCACAGCTTGCTATTGCCCTGCGCTTCATGAGCGAGCAGCTGGCAGTCGTTATCATGCTGTTGCTTACTCGCCGGATGGATCACCAACAACCGGATAATCTGGTTATCCTCCCTCCTGCATTTCAACTCCAGTGCGTGATACTTCGGCTCCAGCGGGTGCTTACACTCAATCACACCCTCTACAATGGCCTCGTCGTCGGTGTGGAGGAGCAGATCGTCATTCCGCTCGCAAGGGCCAGCTGCCACAACTCGGTCTCCCACAAGAAAAAATCCTGGCTGCGCTTCTGCTCCAAAGATAGCGGCTCTGGCGATTTGGTTGTATTCATCAACTTTGACATTTCGCCAGGAGATGACCTTGGTGGTACGACCATCAGCGAATTCCCCTCGGGAGGCTGCTGCATAGATTTCTTTTTTGAAGTCGGGCTTGCTGAGCTTCCAGACACCCTCTCCGTTTCGGTTGTCAGATTTGATATTAATTGAAGGTGCCGGAGAGAATATAACTTCTCGAATTGAAGAGACGAGCGAGAGAATCTGGTTGTCATGTCGCATCACCTTGGTCAGTTGAATGCCAGTCCCCCCTTGCAGAGCAAGGCTCTCTGATTCTTTCACAGGAGGCAGCTGTGCAGGGTCTCCCATGAAAACTACCTTCAGATTGAATTTATCAGCGATGTCGGAGAGTAAATCGAACAGATGCGCGTTGACCATCGAGGCTTCATCTACGACAATAACATCCAGGTCGGAGAGATCGACAGGTTTGCCGTGTGCGATTTGCTTAGTTTCGCCATTCTTGTCGACCCTTAAGCCTAACAGTGAATAGATGGTGCTCGCCGATCCAACAACCTCCCGCAGTACTTTGGCTGCTTTATTGGTCGGAGCAGTCCAGCCAATGCGAGCATACGAAGTCCCAAGTCTCCGCAATACCTCTCGCATACAAGTGGTTTTACCTGTACCGGCATACCCTTTAAAACAGAAGTACCAGTCTGTGAGATGGGTTGAGGTGATGAAGCGGAGTAACTCTTCAATCGCTTCGAGTTGATCCGGGATGAGTTGAAAGGGCGCTGCTTCTTTTTCGAAGAGTGTTGTGTCCGCCCCAGTTTGAGCGATTTCGTCATAGTTCATCATGAGCCTTTAGCTGTCACCGCTTGCGGTGGTTTGGAGGAGTTACTTGTTCTCTTTGTCGAGTACGGGGGAGTAGTAGATGGTCAGTCCTAACATCTTGGCTATACGATGTTCTTCCTTAGCTCCCTTGCTGTTCTGCCAATCGGGAAGCATCAGCAAGCTGTCGCAATTGGGGATGGCCTGCACACAGTAATGCATCATATATTGCCAGAGGGCCTCCCCCTCTAGGGGATCAATCGGCCAATCAATATGGATTGGGTTGAACACAGAGCAACCGGCGGATAGGAGCATCCGTTGCGCGAGGAGGAACGAGGGGCGGTTGAATTCCTCAATACCGGTGACAGGGCCGGAGATATAGCAGGTGGTGTTCGGCTGTGGGAACTCTGTGCTGTTTTTGCCAAGATTCGGCCACAAGTCACACTGGGCATAATTCATCCCTCCATGAGGCATCTTGCCCAAGTCCGATGGCTTCAACCAACATGCTGATGCTGCATCACGTCGTTCTGCTGGGATCATGATTGCTATTCCTAAATTAACGAACACGGTTGAGTTGGGTCTGTTGAGAGTTATACACTTTGAAGGTGTAGTCTCCGGGAACAGCAATAGACAACCGAAACTCCATCGGGAAGGTCGGTTGCACGCTGGGATCAAAAGTCATACGGACCTCAACTCTGCTGAGGAAAATTGAGAAAGCACCCACAGCTATCAAGGTACCGCCTAGAAACAATAGTAAGGAATTTGACACTTTACTCCTCTAGGCCCAAGAGCCAGTCTGTTGAACATTCAAGTACCTGAGAGATAACAATCAGGTTTTTCACACTAGGCATTGCACCACGGTTTTCGATAGCAGTCACAGAGCAATCGGACATGCCAGTGGATTCGCAGAAGGACTTGAGGGAAATCTGCCGACGCATACGTTCTTTCTTCAGCCGATCTCCGAAAGGAGTGGAACCATCAGTTCTAGACTTCCAATAGTGTGGGACTCCTCTAATCTGAGGCATCTCGAAGGGCTCCGTCAATAAGGTCATTGTTGAACTGGCGGTGTTCGGCTTCTGTGATTCGCAAGGTTGATTCAATCTCCCCGAACGAACCTTCCAATCGCTGGAAGAATTCCCTTGTCAGAGTTTCGAAGAACTTGCTCTTGTCACCATGTGGGACTCGGTTTTCCACTTCTGACTTGAGGTGGGAGTCAAGACGGTCGGCTAAGTCCTGGGGGAGGGTAAAGCCGATGCGGACAGGTGGGGTGGTTTTGCGAGGACGGCCCATAGTGGTTATTCCTTTAAGTTAGAAGAGCTTGGCACGGTGTCGCGGGTGGCGTAGACGATGCGCCCTTGGTAGCCTCGGGCGCGCAGAGGGGCATAAGATGCTTCGGCCACGTCTCTCCATAAATCACCCGTTCGAACGCAGCCTTCGTTGACCTGATAGATCGCCACCGGTCGCGCATCTGCGCCCTGCGTGGGGGCTGCCTCATCGGTATAGAACGTCTTGCCGTCGTCACTTTTTACTTTGGTAGGCCAGATCATTTCGCTTCCTTTTCAGATTCGAGTGCAGCGGCAGCCAGCATTGACACTTGCAGTCCTAAGCCTATTGCCAATCGCGCAGCGAGCAATAGGCTGATTTTGTAGCCCTTGTGATTCTCGACTTCCCAGATATAGGACTTCGAGCACCCAATCGCATCAGCCGTTTCTTCGAGCGTCAGGCCGAGGGCTTCGCGGCGCGTACGGATCAATTCACCGAGTCTCATGCTTTATCTCCGCCCATAGACGCTGCAAGGAGGGCGCGAGCAAATGCTAATGCGTCATCCCAATACAGTTTGCTACCTTCAAGCGCATATCGGGCGTGAGAGTCAAAATGTTCTTTAATCTGCCCATCCGTCAGCACGCTCGCGGCGGGACTGGCAGGGGCCGAGTCCCCTTCAGGTTCATTTATAGGGGCCAGTGTTTTTCCAAGTTTTCCGGCCTTTCTCGGGTAGTTCCATTGGCTTTTGCTCATGTCGAAACCTTTTGTGTTTTGGTAGCACTCCAAGAGGATTCGCCCCATGACATACCGCAGTATTGACAACTCCGGTATATGCCATGCGGAGACACCTTCCACTCACCAACACCTTTCTTTCCACAATCGACTTCGGGGCACTTTCGGCGCTTAGGCTTTGGCACGCCGTAACCTTGACCCTTACGAACGCCCATAATCGATTCCCCTCGATGCCATCCATATTTCACGGGCGGCTTCTTTGTGCGTGAATTCCAATGGCGCTCGGACCTGAACTTCGTCCCAATAAGCCTCGAACTCGACGGTGCTGTGTACTACTTCAAAACTGCTATGCGCTACCGGCGCGCTTCCAGTGGTCGGAGCGGTGGGCGCTGCGGCAAGCATGGCGGCGTAGAGAGCTTTGTATTCATCAAGACCGGTTTCGCAACTGGCAAGCGGATCATTGTCGGCGGCTACTGCCATTTCATGGGTCGGCTCGACCGGCACAAGCTTCCAGCCTTCCGAGATCGGTGAGGGGGGGGGAAATTTCATCAGCTACTCCTTCAAAGTAATAGGGGCATCCGACCAGCCCTGAGTCGAATAGCAATTCGGGCAGATCGGTGTGTAAAGGGGGCGGATTTCAATTTCCCTTGGAAGGTCTTTCAGATCGAAAGAGTCCTTGGGCTGGAGGTAGGAGATAGCACGTAGCCGGAGGTTTTCCTTCTTGATGAAGGTGCCCTCGACTCGCTGGTGTTCTGTATGGCAGGTAGTGCAGACCTGGGTGTGGATCAGGAGGATAGCTGCGAGCGGCTTCCAGCCTTCAGCGGTCTGCTTGATCTTCGCTACGTCCTTGTAGTGCTCGGCTACTTCTGGCCCTGTCATCCATGCAGCTGTTTTGGGGAGGACTGCACCCTTGTTGGAAGCCTTTTTGGCAGATTTTTGCTCTCTGCGGGCCTTCTGGATGTCGACGGACTCTTCGAGGAGAGAGTCGAGGTCTAGTCCTACATCAATATCTATTGTCACGTGAGCCTCACAATGGAGAATAAGGGGGAATCTAGCTAGCTCGGGTCTGTATCCCCGCATCCTTCTCTAGTGCTAGCCCCGACTCCATAACTCTAATTATAGTTATTCACGCGGAAAACGCAACTCAGTTATCAAAAAGAGTTTTCGACGGGGATTACTATTTAGTAATCGCGGTGGGAAATGAATTCCACAAGAGAAAAGAGACCTCAACAGCTTTCACTGGAGGTCTCTTGAACCGTAAGGCACAACACAGGAGGCTCAGTTCTGTGTCTATTACGGCATGTTCGCTGCAAATACCCTTATCGCGGGGGACCCATTAACAGTTTTATTCAGGTAGTCACTCCTGAACTAGACTGAGGCGTTGACTAGACGCTGTTGTCACCCCTGATAAGGATACTTAGGCGGGAAGGTGTCAGGGACGTACCGATCGACCTTCCCAGGCTCCCCTCCTTTTGAATAGCTAGGGGCCGCTATTTGCTTCTCGCTCTGTTACTCCGCGCCAAGTTCCGACAGCAGATCTTCCGTGTTCACTCCGTTATCCTTCGGTTTTTGCTTTTTCTTGCTTTCCAACTCAGCAATCACCGGCTTCAACGTCGGATTGTCACGCAGCGCGAGCTTCTCCGTGTTGGTTTTGCTCTTCAGGAAGCTCTTGACGGCTTCCGCGGTCTTGCCGGAGACCTGCACCAAGGCCTTTGCCAACACCGACAGACCAGCCATCGCATTGCTTTCCCCGCGTGCACGCTCAGCACCCCACTCCCCACCTTCCAGACGGGCGATCAGCTCTTCCTCTGCGATCACCATGTCTTCCACATCATCCAGACCGGCGACTTCATCGCCGAGCTTCTGCAGCATGCCGTGGGCAGCAAACTTCGCGAAGAGTGGCTTGTTGGCTGCGAGGGAGAGCTGACGCGTTTCACCATTGACGAAATCCAAGGTGATCGTCACGTCGAAGTTGTCTTCCGAGATCGCTGCCGTTTTCAGCAACCGGCGCTTGCCAGCAAATTCCACTTCACGGCCATCGCTCATCACAACAGTCTTCACTTCCCGCACTGCCTTGGCCTTTGCCGCCGTGCCCACTTCAGTTGCTTCCGTCATCTCTTGTTACTCCAGTTTGGTTGGTGTTCAGTAGGCGACTCGGTAGTTGGCGAGTCGTTAGAGAGACTATAGAGCAGCGCGGGGGGAGTGTCAACCGAGTAATTGGAGATTATTTTTTGGCGTTATGTGCCCGTATGTGCGCTAACTCCTCTAGGTTGTATGTGAGCGTCGTGCTCGGAGCGGCAACCCCATGTGTGGTCGGTCCATCTGCGAACCCCTTTTCCAATCCCAAGGCATTACGCAGAGCCTCCGACTCCTTATCTTCCCCCTTTCTGTAGAACACCAGCGCGGTCCCGGCAATGCGCATAGACAAGTTAGTGCACATAGCGGTTAGGTCCGGGCGATCTCCGCAGACGCGTAGGGCGTTGAAATAGCTGTAGATACGGAAGCGCAGGGCATGGGCGAGCTTGTGCGTGGCGAAGTCTATCGGGAATTCATCGGCTCCGGATAGGAAAGCCTTGTCCACGCGGAGGAGCATCTGCTCGAATTCCTATCCAAAA
>Ga0302221_10000463_pt1 | contig 30091 bp, 24 predicted proteins | sample II_Palsa_E2_1_FD_193517 | JGI IMG/M metagenome (GOLD analysis project Ga0302221, IMG submission 193517) | Peat permafrost microbial communities from Stordalen Mire near Abisko, Sweden - II_Palsa_E2_1 | ecosystem: Environmental > Terrestrial > Soil > Palsa > Peat permafrost | place: Sweden... | reverse complement strand
AAGTATTTGTTTATAATGAAACTAGCTCATTTAAATTCGGATAATATATAATACTGACTACTTTTAATAATTAATACCTATCAGTAAACGAAAATTATCCTAGTTTAAAAGATTAATAAATTACTCTTATATATAATAATTATTATATACACTTTTTATAAATTCAAAACATATTATAATAAAATAATTATAAACCGGCATACTCCCCCTTATCCCCCACTCTATAAATTAATTTAAGACTTATTTAAAGGTTTAAAAATAGAGAGCTCTACTAGACTTTATAAAAATAGCTTTAATGCCAAGCTATAAATTTAATAAATTTGTACTCTAGAGTAAATTCCATTATTTAAAAGTGTACTTCTAAGAAATTATATAATAACAATAGTTAAAATTTTCAATAAGAGGCATTTGTTTAAAATACTAAAGATTATAATACTGAAATATAATAGCTTACTAAATTATACACAGCGCAGATAAAAGGAATCGAACCCTTTAAACCGGTTTTGGAAACCGGTATTTTGCCAGTAAATTATATCTGCTAATTATTGAATAGTTTTAATTTATATTAATATAGCTAATAATAGAAAGAATTTTTGGCTGTAAAAATATTCAAAATATAGAAATGATGACTAATATAGCTTGAAAATGATCAATATTTAAATATTGACTATTAGGAGCAAATATAGGCTCAAAATCACTTGGTAAGTAGATATATATGATTAAGCGCATATAATAATAGATAGTAATCAAGGTTAAAAATATACTTACTATCAATAGTATATAACTTTCTAAATTATTAAATAATAATATATCTTCTATTAAACTAACTCAAACTAAGTACTTTCCAAAAAAACCTGCAAATGGCGGTAAACCAGCCATTGAAGATAAAGAAATAGTTAACGCAAACGGGCTTCATAAACCTCCTTTTTTAATAAACCGTAAATCGGACAAGTAAATTATCTCTTTTTCATTAATTGTTAATGATAATAAAACTGAAAAAAATAGTAATGATGAGCATATATAAACTAACATATATATATATACAGCTGTTAAATCACCTATTAATAAAAATCCAACATGAGAAATTGAACTGTATGCTAAAAATCGTTTAATTTCGGTTTGACGTAGAGTAACTAAGCTACCTACTAAAAGTGAACAAATAGCAAAAAAATAAATTATTGAATTATAATTATTACAATATGCAATAATACAGAAAATAATGAAAATAATAAATTTTACTACTGTTGCAAAATAGGCGGTAATAACTAAATGGACCCCAGTATAAACATCAGGAACTCATTGATGTACTGGTGCAGCTCCTAGCTTTATTAATAAACCAATTAATATTGAAATAGTTGCAAAATTATATGATGACTGCATTAAAATAATATCATTATTTACTAGCATTAACTGAGATAAAGTTAATATAGAACTATATGAAATATTATAATAAAATGAGTATAAATGTACTACACCTCAAAGCATAAGAACCGAACCCAATGTTCCAAATACAAAATATTTTGCTGCTGCTGTAATGCCACCACGAGAGCGGTCAATAGTTGTTAAAATATATAATGCCAATGAAAATCCTTCTAATGAAAGTAATAATATTGCAAAATTAGTGCAGGATATAATAATGAAAGTTAGTAGTGTACAAATATGAATTAATAAAGGTAACTCAGCAGCATTAATTTTATTGCTTGGTAAATTGAAGTACTTATATAAATATAAAGTAGAGATAGTAATAATAATTTTTAAAAATTGCGTATAAAAATTAATACTATAAGTCCCTTCTAAAAATGTAATTGTACAATCATTCATTGGAATTAAATAGAATCATAACCATGTAATCACTATTATTAACAATGAACAAATAATAATACTATAACTAACTAATCGAATTGTTGCAACTAAAATATTAGTAGTATTGCTACTATACGCCATGCCAAGTACTATAATAATAATAAATATTCCAGTAAATAAAATAAGCTCTGGTAATATTGTTATTAATATAGAAAAAGTGAATTGGCTATCTAATCCAAAATTTACTGTAGGTTGTTCTAAAAATAATTCTAAATTATTATATAAATTTAATAGCATATACCCTGTGCAGGATTTGCACCTGCGTATGTTGGATCCTAAATCCAATGTGTAACTACTTCACCAACAGGGTTAAGGCTTCGATAGGAGTTGAACCTACAATTTTCAGATTTGCAATCTAATACAATGCCATTATGCGACGAAACCTATTATAAAAATAGTAATTACTACCTTATATACTATCCTGTACAAGAATTGCACTTGTATATGTTAGATTTTGAATCTAATATGTTAGCTATTTCATCAACAGGATTATATTTATTATATCGTATAAATATTTATTTATTACCTCGTGTAAAAACGGCTGAGCCAATTAAGGCTATAAGTAGTCCAATAACAGAAATAATTAAATACAAAGTATTATGCTCATACAATATTTCCTTAATAGCTAATAAACTATCAACACTTTCATAAATAGGTGACTGTATTATCTCTCCTATTAAATTAAAGTTAGTAAATGGGGCTGGGATAACTATGAATATAAGACATAATACTAGACATAATTGTTTAAGTAGCATAACATCAAACATAGTAGCCGTATAAAAGTACATTATTAGATTAAAAGGAATATTAATAATAAAATGTAGAATAAAGTTAATAATAAATATAGCACGATTAGCTCGCTTAATTCAAAGGCTATTACCATGCAAATATTTAAGTAATACAACAGAAATTACATAAGGTAATAATTGTGGTAAGGATCAACGTAGCTCAATTGGCTGATAAAGTTTACGAATATCAGGTATAGGAAATTGTAAAGCACGGATTGATTTTGCTGGTGCATAGCCGTATTCTAAAACCATAAATAATTTACCTCAAACAGGAGAAGTAAATTTATACATATGCTTTGAAAAACCGTTATACATTTGTGATTCAATATTAAAGTATACATAGTATAAACAATTTTGTCAATATAGCCCAACTCAAGCTAATGATGGCATATTATCTATATTTATTGAATTTTTTGTAAATGCGCCATATATGTCCGTAGGTGCATTTAAACCGAATAATTCATTAAGCCTAAAAAAATTTTGTAATCTAATTAAATTTGGCCATTGCTTATTGATATCAAAGAGGATTTTAAAAAGCAATGTAGTAGAATATATTAATAATAAAATAATACAAAAAGTAATAAAGTCCCAGAATTGTGATATAGTAGCTTTATAATATGCCTCTGTTATTATAATTAAGTAAAAATTATGTGGCTGTAAGTTGGTTGTTACACTTGTAGGTAACATTAAAACGACACTTAAAAATAACATAACAACAGCGCCGGTAAATGCTAGTATATAAACAATATATAAAAATGTTAGATCTGTAAAATAAGCTCAAGTAGCTACAGTTAGTATACTTAAAATTACTAAATTTAAAACACGATAAACTAAATTACTTAGTTGGTTTAATAATAATGAAATAGTAAGAAGTAGCATAAATACTAACATCACTTTATTACTTTCTGATAAAATAAATAAAATAGGAATAGACAATTGTACTGTATTATTTATAAAATGTATTTTTTTAGGTACTCAGTTTAATAAACCGATAGCTCATTCATAGTAAAAGCCTATTAAAACAACTAATAAAAAAACTATAAAATTAATATAGCCAACTAAAGAAATATTTGCAATATCAACAATAACTGGAATTAAAAATACAACCTCTAAATCAAATATAATAAATAGTAAGCCAATAGTATAAAAGTGAATATCAAAAAAACTACGGGCATCTCCAAATGGCTCAAATCCACACTAATAAGCAGAGTGTTTTTCATAATCGTTAGTTGGAATGTTAATAAAGTATGTAGCGATTAAAATAACTATTACTAATAATATTGAGATACAAATAAATAAAATAAGATTACTCATTATCAACTATATCGACTATCAAGACGTTCTAAATTTTTTCGATCTGATGCACCTTCTCATTGAGATAGATAAGGATCCTGTCACATTATACGGTCCTCTAATGATTTCGAAATTGATAAAAATGGAATTTTTGAAATATTTAAATAATTTCATGAATAATAAATAGCACCAACAATATCGCCAGCTGGGCGAGTAGTACTAACTAACTTAATCCGTTTTTTACTATGGTGACTTAAGTTAGCACTATAAACATATGCTACAATACTTTCGATCGATACTTCAATTTCCTCTGATAAGTAAGTTGATACAGGCCCTGCCATTATTGTAATAATTGAAATATCTTCCAAAGAATAAACGTCTAATTGTCCCATAGATTAAATAATAATTATATAAAATTTATACACCTCAAATATATACAAACGCAAATACTCCTAATCATACTACATCTACAAAATGTCAATATCAAGCAGCTGTCTCAAATCCTATATGATGCTTAGTACTAAAGTTATTAACTGCTATACGTCAATATGAGATTAATAATAGAGTCGTACCTACTATTACATGAAAGCCATGAAGACCTGTAAGCATAAAAAATACTGATCCATAAAGACCATCATTAATAGTAAATTTAGTTAACCCATATTCAAGAAATTGTAGCCATGAAAAAAAAATACCGAATGAAATTGCTAAGTACATCATATTAATTACTATAGACTTGTGACCATAAATAATTGCACGATGTGCACCAACAATTGCTACACCAGAACAAAGAAGTACTAAGGTATTTACTAGCGGTAACATAAAAGGGTCTAATGTTTCTAAACCTTTAATTCCTACAGGAGGTCATATTGCACCAATTGCTACAGCAGGGGATAAGCTACCATGAAAAAATGCTCAAAAAAATGGAAAAAATAACATAGCTTCAGAAATTAAAAATAAAAGCATGCCATACTTTAATGCAAGTTGAACGCGTAAAGTATGATGCCCCTCTTCTGTTGATTCTTTAAATAAATTTATTGATCATGCCCACATAGCTGTTGTTAAAAATGTTATTAGTGTTAATATTGATAAATTATATGAAATATGATGCAGTTCACCGATTGAATACAACGGATCTAACACTAAAGCTGCAATATGTGAAAATATATGCAAGTCACTAGGTGAAATGCTGTGCAATTTTGCAATAAATGTTAAAGCTAGTATTCCTGATAAAGTAGAAGTTAAAATAGGTAATTTGCTGCTAGTTAAAACATGAAATGGATGTTGCTGGGTCAAGTTAGTATTAATTAATTTAGTATTACTATTTGATGTCATATTGAAACCGAGCGGAATTGAACCGCTATTTCTACCGTGAAAAGGTAAAGTACTAGCCATTATACGACGGCTCCTATAATAAAGGGTATGCTGGGATTTAAACCCAGGCAATCAAGATTAACAGTCTTGCGCTCTGTCGGGCTGAGCTACACACCCATTTATGCCCAGAGAAGGAATCGCACCTCCGACCAAAAGATTTTCAGTCTTCTGCTACTGCTACTGAGCTACCTGAGCAATAACTTAAGAGTAATGAAGGGATTAAACCTCCGACTTTAAAGGTGTAAGCTTTACACTATATCACTGAGTTAATTACTCATATAATATTATATAAAATAATTATTCAAATTTTATTGAATCATCATAAGCTGGCCGTGGACGGCGTTTAAATAAACTAATTGGAAAATGAACTAAGCGCATATAAATTTCATTATTAGAATGAGAAAAAGAGTCTTTTAATTGTAAATTAAAATTTAATGGTAGAAATATGCCTTTGTGACTATCATACATTTGATTACTAATTAAATCATTAATTTCATCAAAATATGTAAATTTTTGGCGAATACGAAATGTATACGAGTATCCTTTTGAATTTTTATGTCATTTAGGTGTCCGGAAATCTGATAAAATAGGAATGATCTCATAAATTAGTTTACCTAAAAAGGCATAGATATTATAGCTTTGATTTAAAATAGTATTAAATGAAACTGTTCGACGTCTACGCTTTCCATGTATTTGATATACAACAGTAGGAGGTTTGCCAAGTATAGCTGTAAAAATTAACTTATGTTGTAAAGTTAGTTCGCTCGGTTTATATAGCCCAGCTTGTGCATTAATTTTAGTAAAGCCTGTAATAGCAGTTAAACAATAATTTGTAGTTTTAATATTAATAATTCCTTTTGTATATAATACATAATTTTCAATGCGATTTGCCATATAATTTATATTTATACTATTCCACCTGATAAAGATATTACTGATTTATATTTCGTTCGTGTTTTTTTATCCTTAACTAATTCTAAACAAACAGGTCCATATACCTTACTGCCAATAAAATTAGGAATATTTTCTGTTTTACCAGCCGGGCCAAACTTGGTTGGTTCCGTAAATGTAAATATTCTATTTTCATCAAACTTAATATATAATCCATTTTTACGATTAGTAGACTTCTTAATAGCTACTAGTAATGCAAGATAAGGTCGCAAGTTTGGTTGTTTTTTTTTTTTATTTTTAATTTTACGTTTTTTTTTAACTTTTTTTGCCAATTTTGCTTGCTTTAATTTATCATCTTCATGGCGATATACTTTTCGAGAGCTTGAAACAGCACCAACCATCTCACCAAGCCCCGCATAGCGTCGTTTAAATCCGCCGAAAATTCTTATACAAGTAAATAATATACCCCCAGCATTATCTGCCGCTACTAACTTAGACTCTACCATTATCATTTTAACCTCTCAAAGTTGATTGTTCATCAAATGTAATTATACCTTTAGTTCGATACAACAGTATTAAAATACCTAGACCAACTGCTGTTTCTGCAGCAGTGATTGCTAAAAAGCATAAAGCATAAACTTGGCCATAATAGTCACCTCAAACTATTGCAGAAGTAATTAAATGAAAATTAATTCCTAACATCATTATCTCAGTATTAATTAAAATGCTTAAAAATTCTCGACTTTCAATGAAGCCGATGATTCCAAATAAAAATATTGCCGTTGCTAAAGGAAAAAATTCATGATTATAAGATAGGTTATTTCATATGTAACCAGTGTAATCATGGTATTCAACCATTTGTAAATACTTTAATAACATTTTCTTAAAATGTTATTAATAAAGCTGTAATAAATATAAAATAACCAATAGAAAAAGGTAAAAATACTTTTCATCCTAAACTCATTAATTGATCATAGCGATAACGTGGATAGTTTGCTCGAACCTTAATAATTAAAAAGCAAATAACTAATGTCTTAAAGATAAATCAAAAACTTGATGATGGTAATAAAATACTAATAGGAGATAACCACCCACCTAAAAATAAAAGAGAGGTAATTGAAGATAGCCATAACATATTACTATACTCTGCTAAAAAAAACATTGCAAATGTCATAGAAGAATATTCAACATTATAACCAGCAACAATTTCAGCTTCAGCTTCAGGTAAATCAAATGGAGCACGATTAGTTTCAGCTAATACAGAAATAAAAAAAATTATAAAAATAGGTAATAAAGGAATACAAAATCATGTACTTAACTCCTGTTTATTAACAATTTCAACTAAATTAAATGAATTAGCACAAGCAGCTACAGGTAATAATAAAAGTGCAATTGAAATTTCATAGGAAATTAATTGAGCAGCTGAGCGTAATCCTCCTAAAAATGCATATTTTGAGTTACTTGTTCAACCTGCACCTATAATACCATATACACCAAGTGATGAAAATGCATAAACTAAAAGAAGACTATAATCAAAATTTGTTAAATAATTAATATCCGTAAATGGGATAAATACCCAAATTAGTAAACCAATAGTAAGCGCTAAACAGGGCGAAATTAAAAATAGAACTCAATTTGCTTTAACAGGGATTACAATCTCTTTTAAAAGTAATTTTAATCCATCAGCAAAAGCTTGTAGTAATCCTCAAAATCCTGTAACATTAGGACCTTTACGACGTTGTATAGATGCTAATAATTTTCGTTCTGCTATAGTAAAAAATGCAATTGCTAATAAACATGTTATAATTGTAATCAAAGACACTATCATACGCAGAGAGCGACAGGAATCGAACCCGCTTAATTTGGTTTTCAAAACCAATTCTTAACCAAAATCAGACACACTCCCTATATTTATTTTATTATAATAGGAATAATTAGAATTGAACTAATGACTTTACGCTTATCAAGCGTACACTCTACCAGCTGAGTTATACTCCCTTATTATTGAGAATGATAGGAGTTGAACCTATTTAAACTCGATTAGCAGTCGAGCCCTCATCCGACGAGGCCCAATCCCATTAAATACCCCATGCCAGATTTGAACTGGCGTATGGTAGATTTTAAATCTACTGCGTGACCACTTCGCCAATGGAGCCATAGAAATTATAATAATAAGCCCGGGAAGAATTAAACTTCCATTTCACCGTTATGAGCGGCAAGTTATATCATTGAACTACAGGCTCAAATACAGATACAGGGAATTGCACCCCGGACTTTTAGCTTAAAAGGCTACTGCTACTACTGCTGAGCTATACCTGCAAATAATTGAATAATTATTTTATTAATCATGTATAACGAAGGTTATCTTGTAAGCTAATAGCATTTTGATGGTATTCATCACGTTTTTTAATTAAAGGATTAGACTTATATGATGATAATTGCGCTATTTCAAGGTAAAATTGCTTTCAAAATACTGCTTTACTACGTCTTAAATTACGTTGATTATCTAAAATATGAAGTTTAATTCATTTAATTGCAACATTATAGCGTTTATCTAAATTAACAGCTCTTGGATAAACAACTGCTGTTTTACCTGGAAAAGTGTTTTCTAGTTTAAATATTGGTTTAATGCTGTCAATAACTTCAAATAAAAATATAATTGGGCTAATATTATATGAAAATTTAATCTGAATCAAAGCTAAATTAATATACTTCATAACTTTAATTTTTTTACCTTTTTTAACAAAAATATTGCCTAATTTATTAATTCAATAAGAGCTATAAATACCACTATAATATATTGTAGATGGGCTATATCTACGCATCTAAAAGGCTTTTCCTTTTTGTTTATCCTTTTTACCAGCTTTTCGTACAGAAACTAAATGTTTAGTACGTACGCCTCGGCCAGTATAGATGCTTGTTTTACGATATAACGTAATAAATTTTGCTAAATAATTAATATTTTTTTTATTAGATATTAAAACAAGTTTTCGATCTTTCTTAGTAATATAGCAGAGCACGCCCATAGGAAGGCCTATATATATATCCAGTGTGTGGCCGGCTCTAATTACTAAGTATGAATTGAATATAAATTCATTTTCTAATTTTGAGTCTAATTTATTAGAATTTACAATAGAATTATTTTTAGCTGAGTTAATAAAGTCATTACGAATTATAAAAGCTCTATAACCAATCCCTCTAATAATAATAATATAGCAATACGGCGTATACATGCCTCAAGCAAATTTTTGTTGAGTATTATTTTGCATTAGTATATAGTAAACAATGAAATCCCACCTAAGTTACTTCCTGAATAACTTGTCATTAATCCTTTATCAGTACTTATAAAGCTACAGCATGAACTGCCTTTTAACTTATTATATCGTCGATTATTACTTGATGATACTACTCCACTTTTACTAGGTTGATATTGTTTAATCTCTAAAATTGGCCTTATATTAGTATATCAATTTTTTCAATGCTGTATTTTAATCTTTAGTATAAAATAGTTACCACAATATTGGTAGCTTTGTAAAAACCCGTATTTACACATCTTTAAAATAAAATCATGTTTAATACTTGTATTTTTATTAGCAATAATAACAAAGTCCCGGTTATTATAAATAGCTTTATTAATTTCAGCAATAATATATCGTTGCATAAACTATTTTTGTAAGCCAGATAATAGGCCTGACTTCATTAACTTACGTATACTTTGGCGTGAAATAAATAATTTACGATTATATGTTCGGCCTTTTCCAAGAAATAAGCAAAAATTTTTTGGTTTAGTAATGCTATTGAATGTATTAAAACTATATTTACCTAAGTTATCCTGAAACATAAATGTTTCATTCCATGTTAGTTCACGAGCATCTTTAGCACTATAATTTAAAATTACTGAGCCTATAGTACGTGAATATAAATTAGTAAGTAACTGTGTTTGTAGATATCGACGATTCCCACTTTCTCATCGCGATTGTTTTTTCATAAACACATTAACCGTATCATCATTAACTGTTGTAACACGAGCTCATGGTAAAATATCTTGAGGTACTCGTTTAAGGCCACGTTTACGCATTATCTAAATTTCAAATTGAAGAAATACCAGATAATCGATAACTTTGAGGTAATTCGACCTTATCATAAGCAATTTGCTTAATAGAATCTACATACCGAACTTCACGAAATCCAGATATAGGAAAATCTTTGCGTAGTGGATGGCCAGAAAATCCATAATCTGTTAATATACGCCGTAAATCTGGGTGTTTAATAAAAAATATCCCAGATAAATCCCATATTTCACGTTCTGCTCAATTAAAAGCAGGATATAAATCTTGCATAGAAATAATAGCTAAGCCATCTTTAGTTTTTGTAACTAACTGACAACGTATATTATTAGTAGAGCTTTGAATATTATATGAAATTGTAAAGCGATACTCATCCTCAATACGATCAACTGCATATGCATCAATAGCGGAGTCGTAATTAAATATACTACTTAATTTACAAAATGTTGCAATACTTATAATAGAATTACGATATGAAACAATATTAATTAGCCCATTAACTTCAGATTCTTCATCATATACCCCTATAATAGCTTTATTATGATTAAAAATGGTATTTAACATAGAGGGTATTTATATAATTATTTTTATGCGTCTTTATTATCCAACTCTTTCTGAGAAAATATATTAATAACTTCGGTAATAAATAATGGACCATTGTACTCTAAATTTATTTTTTCATACTGCTCAAAGTAATGTCGACTCATAACTAAAGAAGGAATTGCAATATAACCATTTACTAATTCATTATAAAATCATTTACATTCAAATAATCTACTTTCGAGTTCAAATGCTAAGAAAGTTAATAAAACTGGTAAAATTTTTAAATATAATGGTAAAAATTCTAATTCAACATTATTTCATGAAACTGGAAGTATAGTAATCGAGTTATTAAAAAATGATGAGCCAAAGCCACTAAATATATCTTTAAAAATATAACCAGATACCAGACTTAATAAACCTAAAATGCCAAGAATATATATCTCTACCTTAGTCATCTTTACATGTTGATTTAACACACTTTTATATCCTAAATAATCGCCTCAAAAAACCTGTTCTAGTAAGCGAAATGAATAAATAGAAGTTAATATAGCAGAAACTATTGCTAACCAGAATAGAGTATGGGTACTAAACCAATATTTAATCATTGCAGATTCAATTATTAAATCTTTTGAATAAAAGCCAGCTAAAAATGGAAAACCAGCTAAGGCAAGAGAAGCAATAACCATATTTATATATATAAATGGAGAAAGCTTTGCTAAACCACCCATTTTACGAATATCTTGTTCATTATTTAAAATGTGAATAATTGAACCGGCAGATAAAAATAATAATGCTTTAAAAAATGCATGATTAAATAAATGAAATAAGCTAAGATTATATAATGATAATCCGCAACTTAGTACCATATACCCAAGTTGACTACATGTCGAATAAGCAATAATTTTTTTAATATCATTTTGAACTATGCCTATTAATCCCGATATAAGGGCTGTAATACCCCCTCAAACAGCTATTAATGTTAAAATACGAGGAGCATATTCAAATAAAAATGAACATCGAATTATTAAAAATACCCCAGCAGTAACCATTGTTGCAGCATGAATTAATGCTGATACAGGGGTAGGTCCTTCCATTGCATCAGGTAATCAAGTATGCAGTCCTATTTGAGCCGATTTACCAACTGCACCTAAAAATAAAAAAATAGAAACTATTTCTATAATGCTTGTTTCAAAATATGGGGTAAGTGATTCAATTGTTGAAAACTCTAGGGTATGAAAGAGTGTCAAAATAATTGAGATGCCGGATAATAAGAATAAATCACCTACCTTATTTATTAAAAAAGCTTTTGTAGCGGCCTTTCCTGCTTGAGCACGAGTATATCAAAAACCAATTAACAAATATGAACATAAACCAACGCCCTCTCAACCTAGAAATAAAACTAGCAAGTTACTTGAGGAAACAAGTATAAGCATAAAAAAAGTAAATAATGAAAGATATGACATAAATCGTGATAAATAAGCATCTGTATACATATAAACACAAGAATAAATATGAACACAACTTGAAATAGTTGTTACTACCATAAACATAATACTAGTAAGGCTATCATAACGAAAACAGAAGGTAATATCAAATCCAGAAATTGATAGTCAATTATATAACTCAACATATGAAACAATGTCAAAGCTATTATATATAAATAATAATACCGATAATAAAAATGTAGTTACAATATTTATAACACTAAAAATCATACTTCCATAAGTTCCTAATTTATGACCAAATATACAAATTACTAAAAATGAAAAAATAGGTAATATTAAAACTAGGCTAAAAGTGATATTCATAATTTAGTTATTAATAATGTTTATTTTTTACAGAAAAACCACGTATATAATATCGAACTCATCGAGTAGATAAAAATGAGTGAAATAATAACTCATATAAATATGGGTAACGTAACACCATAATTAATAAAAGAGAAAAGTCAAAATATATAAAGGGCAAGTATGCTATTTTACTATACTTACGAGCTACTGAATACATAAATTTGTTACTTTGTAATGCATTAGGTTGAAGTTGTAAAATATCTCCCGGCTGTAAAGCGGTAGTACCGGTATGAATCTGACCATTACAAATTATTGCACCTTGTTTAAGTAATAATAATCCAGACATGGTAGAAGAAATAAGACCTAATAAAAATAGTAAATTATGTGGTAAAAGAGTAATTTGAATAGTAAAATGATTAATTAACTGATTTATACCCCAACTATTTAAATTACTACGACGTATTATTAATCACATCTTTTTAATATGGAATAAGCTTAATCCTGTAAGAATTGAAAATAACCGTAAAACTACATTGTTATAAGCAGCATGCTTCTTAATTTTACGATATCTATTTGTTCAACGTCGTAATCGTTTTCGTAATAATCTATTTTTAGCATATCGTAAATTCTGATGCTGAAATTGTCTTAATATAATTGACTTTTTAATTGATAAAAATTTTATTTTATTAACTGGAACATAAGTAATTATAAAGTGATTGTAAATATAAGTTTTAGGAATTTTTAATCAGTGTCGGGATCTTAAAATAGCATAGTTATATCCACTAGTGATATAAAGGTTAGTTAAAAAAGCTATATTTTTATAATATTTTTTATCATTATATTTTTTTTTAATTAGTGGTCGAAGGACTTTATATTGTTGCTTAGAAATAAAGTTGGAGAATAGACGATAGTTAAGCTTTTTAATATTTGATCATATTCTTCATATTTTAAATGAAACACGTTGTGTTTTAAATTTTCGTTTTTTTTTACGCATTAATTTTATTTTTGCCTTTTTAGTTAATAGCTTTTTATTATAGCGACGTAGCATAAATCCAAATATAGGTGTAGGATGTAATTTGCGTTTACTTTTTACTGTCTTTGATTTTGAATAATATTTAGGGCGTCTTACTAACATGGTATTATAATATTTATATATATATATATATATAATGGAATCTATCGGACTTGAACCGATAACTTCATGGTTGCAAACCAAGCACTCTACCATTAGAGTTAAGATCCCTTATAATCAAGTTTAAATATTAACTATATAGCTAAAGTACTAAATATATGACTTGAATTTCTAAAATATATTTATTAAAATATAATAACATTGGATAGTTTTCCAATTGGTATATATCGAGCAAATTTATATGAGCACTAAACGAAATCTGACGGGATCGGCTAATAAACTTACTTATTGTTATTATACATTATAGTGTTTAAATTAATTATTATTATTTAATCAATGGAAATATATCTCAAATGGAGCACCTATAACAGAGATTGGCATGAATGCATGGTTTAAACCACATAACTCGCTGCATTGCCCAAAAAACTGACCTACTCGTTCAATATAAATTGATACTTGATTTAAGCGACCAGGACATGCATCAACTTTTATACCTAATGAAGGAACTGCTCAACTATGAATAACATCAGTAGAAGTAATAAGCACTCGCAAATGTAAATGAGTAGGCAAATAAACATCATTATCAACCTTTAATAGACGATATATACTTGTTTCCTCAAAATCTTGGTCCATATATGAATCAAAAATAATATTACTAATTAAAAGATCATTAGTGCCATAATTTTTACTATAATAGTTAGAAGTAGGTAATAAATCAACGGTATCTGTATACTCATATGATCAATATCATTGACGACCTATAACTTTAAGTGTTAATAATGGATCAAATTGTTCATCCATAGAATAGAGTAATATAAATGAAGGTAAGGCAATAAATAGTAATATAATAGTAGGAATAATAGTTCAAATAATTTCAATTGGGGTATTATGAGTAACATTATCGCCAGCATATCCATAAACATTAAGCTTTGTATTATCATCGGAGAATTGAACTATTACAACTATCAGTAAATATAGTACAAACACCATAATAAATACTAAAAATAACATAATATCATGATGTAAGTCAACAATACCCTCCATTATTGGAGAAGCTGGGGTTTGAAATGCAACTGCTTTACTATGATGAGTAGGTAATCCAATTAATGGCAATAAAAAGGTAGGGCGCTTTACAGCAATAGTTCAAGCAAAGTCTGCTAAGCCATGTTTTTCTAAATATTCATCTAATTCATACATTGCATCAAACCCCTTTGGAGTTGCATATAATGTTAATGCAAAAGAGTCAATAACTGATTGATGTACACGGCCATAGGCAACAGGTCGTTTATATCAAAAAGCATCAAATAGAACAACTAAAAATACTAATGTAGCAAAGGTTGAAATTAAAGCACCTATTGATGCTATATAATTTCATGTATAAAAAGTGTGTGGATACTCTGCAATACGGCGTGGCATACCAGCTAGTCCTAAAAAATGCATTGGAAAAAATGTTACATTAACACCAATAAAAAATAAAGTAAAGTGGACTTTTGCTAAAAATTCATTATAGGCTATACCTCACATTTTTTCAAATCAGTAGTAAAATCCAGCAAAAATTGCAAACACTGCACCCATAGATAAAACATAGTGAAAGTGCGCTACAACATAATAGGTATCATGTAATGATATATCAAGTCCAGCATTCGATAAAATAACACCAGTAACACCACCTAACGTAAATAAAAATATAAATGCAATTGTAAAAAGCATAGGTGTGTTATAAGTAATTTTACCACCTCATAAAGTTGCAATTCAACTAAACACTTTTATACCAGTTGGAACCGCAATAATCATAGTTGTTGATGCAAAATATGCACGTGTATCGATATCTAACCCAACTGTATACATATGATGCCCTCATACAATAAACCCTAAAAATCCAATTGATGCCATAGCTCACACCATAGCATGGTAACCAAAGATACGTTGATGAGCATGTTTTGGAATAATTTGGCTAACAATTCCAAAGCCAGGTAAAATTAAAATGTAAACCTCAGGGTGACCAAAGAACCAAAAAATGTGTTGAAATAAAATTGGATCGCCGCCACCAATAGGTGAAAAAAATGAAGTATTAAAATGACGATCGGTAAGTACCATAGTGATACCCGCAGCTAAAGCAGGTAAAGCAACAACAAGAAGGACAGAAGTAATAAGTACAGACCATACAAATAAAGGCATACGGAATAGTGTCATTCCTTTTGGTCGCATATTCATAATAGTTACAATCATATTTATAGCGCCTAATATAGATGAGGCACCAGCTAAGTGCATAGATAAAATAGCTAAATCAACAGAGGGTCCAGCGTGCGAACGCACCCCAGAAAGTGGTGGATATAGAGTTCAACCAGTTCCTGCAGCATCTAAAAACATCGAGCTCGTTAGTAGATACAGAGACCAAGGTAAAAATCAAAAACTTAAATTATTCAAGCGAGGAAAAGCCATATCAGGTGCACCAATTAAAATTGGTACAAATCAATTTCCAAATCCTCCTATTAAAATTGGCATAACCATAAAAAAAATCATGATTAAACCATGTGAAGTAACAACCGCATTATACATGTGAGCATTACCCTTAAAAAAAAAGCCACCTTCATGGCTAAGTTCGATACGAATTACCACAGATAATAACATACCAACAAGACCAGAGAATCCACCTAAAAGCATGTAAAGAGTTCCAATTTGTTTATGATTAGTAGTACAAGTTCATTTAACTATAAACTGAAAGATATTTTTGAGTGATTTTGACATCTAGAGTAAAAAGGAATTTAACCCTTTATGGTATATAACCCATTACAACTGTACACTCTGTAACCTAGCTTTTATACTTTATAAAATAAAGATGTTAACCCGATAATTATTCTTTTATTAAATTTATGATATAATCAGTTCAGTAGGAATTGAACCTACGACCTTCCGGTCCCAAACCGGATATTCTACCCCTGAACTATAAACTGAAATAAATGTAATATTTACCTAACGTCAATACTATTTTTAAAAATACTAAATACGTACTATTTTCACAGCTTTCATTTGTATATTAATAATGTAATTATATGCTACAATGATATTACAAATATATTTAAACCTAGCTTCTTACTTAATATTTACTCAGTAATTATCTATTCTATGCATAGCTACTCAACTATGCCATTAAACAATTGATTGACCAGACGCATATTTTACACGGTCCTTTCGTACTAATACTAAGGATTTTAAATTTGTATTTAGTAATAGTAGATAGGGACCGAACTGTTTTGCAACGTTCTAAACCCAGCTCATGTTACGCCTTAGGGTGTGAACAACACTACCATTGGAGCCGCTTTCAGTTCCAGGATGCGTAAAGCCGACATCGAGGTGCCAAGCATAATCATCGATATGGTCTCTAAGATTATATTAGCCTGTTATCCCCAGCGTACCTAAGTTCTTTTTGAGATTTTCTATCCACTAAGAAGAATCTGATTAATATAGTCGGCATTAGCCTCTGGTTGATCTATAAATCTCGCAGTCAAGCTAGCTTTAGCTATTACACTTATATGATAGTACCTGAACTATCATTAGCTAACCTTATACAGAACCTTCGTTATATTTTAGAAGGCGACCGCCCCAGTCAAACTGCGACTTTCACAGAAATAATAAAATTTAATTTAATCATAAAAATATTAAGTTTTAAAAGTGTTTGAAGAGTGGTACTTTCAAGGATGTCTCGTTTAAACTGCTACGAAACTCCCACTTATCCTACACAACAAACTTTCAAAACAATTTCCGTTCGCTATAGTTAAGGTGCATGGGGTCTTTCCGTCTAGCTATTACTATTCCGCATCTTCACGGAAAATTCAATTTCACTGAGATAATGCTTGAGACAGTAGAAAAGTCGTTACGTCATTCATGCGGGATGGAACTTACCCATCAAGGAGTTTCGCTACCTTAGGACCGTCAGAATACAGCCGCCGTTTACCTTATCTTAATCAGAAGCTATTAACAACCTTTAATATGTTGGGGCACCGGGCAGACGTCAGACCTTATATATAATATTACTATTTTGCAAAGTCTTGTGTTTTTATTAAACAGTCGCTTTTCTCTATTTTATGCTACTATAAACATTAAAATGCTTACAGCCCACGCTCTCCCGAGGTTACAGTGTCATTTTGCCGAGTTCCTTAAACATTATTTACTCACACGCTTTAGTATTCTCTACCAGTTTACCTGTGTCGGTTTTTAGTACGATAAATATATAACTTTTATTTTCTAGCCATATTAGTAATATTAATTCATAATTTAATTAATAACTTTTAAAATAAGGGTTGTTGTATACATTATAAAACAATTAGTAATGTCTCATTAAAATATTATTTTCATTTTTTCTTAGAGATCGAGTCACTCAACGCAGTAATACTGAACGTTGAAAACCTTTAACTTCCAGCGACCCAGTTTATATAGGGTTAAGCGTTACTCATGTCAGCATAGTCAATTTTGAAACAGAAAATTAATATTTTCAAATTATACAAAACGCTCCACTACCGCATATATTAAAATAATATTACCTTAAGTTTCAGTTAATTTTAATCTCGTATATTTGCATCATATAATAAAAACCCAAAACTATGAATAGTTTAATGAAATCATTGAGCTTTAACGCACTCCTGAATAGGTGGCAGCTTCCAAGCCAACCAATTGATATATCTGAGGGTCTATATCTAGATTAAAACTTAAAAATTATTTGAGACTTTAACTATAAATATGGGCTGTTTCCCTTTTGACTCTAGACCTTCGCACCTAGAGTCTGTCTACTAATTTATATTTTAAATAGCGTTCGAAGTTTCCTCAGCTTGTGCTTAAGCACAGTACATAGAGTAGCTCTACCGCTTGCTAATTAGTGCTATACTAAGATATATTTCGTGGAGAACCAGCTATCCTCAGATTTGATTAGCCTTTCACTTCCCAATCGTAAGTCATCCCAATCTTTTTCCACAGATACGAGTTCAGCCCAATGCTTGCCTACAATTAGATCATCTGACTTCGGGTGTAATTAATAAAACTAGATATAAATTATTTACGTTAATTTAGCTTACAAATAAAATATTTAAGCATGCACTATTAATTAAGTTGCTGACCCATTATACAAAAGGTACATTAATATAAATAATAATATTTAACTGCTAATTTAAATGATAATTTTACTTCTTTTCACTCCGACCCCGGTATCTATTTCACCTTTCCTTCACAGTACTTGTACACTATAACTCATGCTTAATATTTAGTTTTGGAAGGTGGTACTCCCTTATTCAAACTGCGAATTAAATACACCGCTTTAGTTGACAAATTTATCTATGTTGAAAGGAATCTCACCTAATTAATAATCGATTACAAATATATCCATAGTAGTTATATAAACATAATCGAATTCGCTCCTAGCTACTAACAATATCTCTATTGATTTTTATTCCAATGGCTACTGAGTCAATTCACTTCACCTGAGTTATTTTTAAATATATATATGTTTCCTTTAGAATAGACATAATATTACAAAGTTGCTTTAACTTAAATTATTATTAAATTTTATAAATTTCTATTGACAGCAATGGATCGGGTCTCTGTTAACATTTAACTATTACGCACAAAATTTAAATTGGATAATTATAAAGTTAGTTTATACTCTCTGATTATATCATAAATAGAAATTAGAATTTTAAAATATAATATTACTAAACTATTTACTTTACTTGATTACAAAAAGCAGGTAGACATATAGGTGCATCACCACGAAGGCTAGGTGCAAAATATAAAGTTTCTTCTGTTAAGCCAATGGGTTGATTACCATACGGTGAATAAATAAATAAAATTGCAGCTGGGTTATCCTTTTGTAATAATTTCAATGTAAGCTGATTAGGTTTATATTCTAATGGATGATTTTTATAAATTTTACCAGCACTAACTCAACTGTATATAAGTATAATAAGTAAGAAGCTAATAAGTAAATATAAATTACTAGTAATAACACTAAGTACAGAGATTAGTATACCCGACTTAATAATAATACCAAAACCTATAAATCGTCAACGTTGAATAATCATAGCTAAAAAAGTGTAACAAGAATGCCTTATAAAAAATAATAATAAACTACTAAGAAAAAGTAAAATACTGATATCGATAATTCAGGGGTATTTTATATTAAATATCTGAGCTATAGACCAGATAAATTTAGTAATAGTAGTGAATATAAAATTTGAGCCTATCTGACTAGATTGTAAGAACTGTGGTAATAATTCTAACGAGTAAAATTGATTAGCAAGCAAAAAAAATTTCGGGCTATAATTAATATGTCATAAATATTTAAATTGTATATACTTTATCCCAAATAATTTAAAAAATAATTTTATTTTAAAATTTATCATTAATTTTTAATAATATCGCTAACAATTTCACGTACAACACTGTCAAGAGTAAGATCTCGTACAATTTCATCATCTAAATCAAATAAATTTTCTAATGCAGGTCGATCCTCGGCATTATTAAACCAATCTAATGCAATTTCTTTAAATTCATCAACTTGTACAAGTGATAAATTATCTAAGTAACCATTACGACCAGCAAATAATAAAAATAATTGAAGCTCAAATTGCATTGGTTTATATGGTGCCTGTTTTAATAATTCAACAAGACGCGCACCACGTTTAATAATTTGTTGAGTAGTAACATCAATCTCAGAACCAAAACTTGCAAAAATTTCAACTTCACGGTATTGTGCAAGCTCTAATTTTAATGAGCCAACAAACTCTTTCATTAAAGGATTTTGTGCAGCTGAACCAACACGGCTAACTGATAACCCAATATTAATAGCTGGTCGAATACCCTTATAAAATAGCTCACGTTCTAAAAAGATTTGACCATCTGTGATTGAAATAACGTTAGTAGGAATATATGCTGTTAAATCACCAGCTTGTGTTTCAATAATAGGTAGCGCTGTTAAAGAACCAGCACCATAATCCTCATTTAATTTAGCTGCGCGTTCTAATAAACGAGAATGTAAATAAAATACATCACCAGGATATGCTTCACGTCCTGGAGGTCGACGAAGAAGTAAAGAAATTTGACGGTAAGCAACAGCATGCTTACTTAAGTCATCATATACAACAAGAGAGTGAGCCTGATTATCACGAAAATATTCACCCATAGTACAACCTGTATATGGTGCAAGATATTGAAGGCTTGCTGGTTCTGCAGCAGTAGCTGAAACAACTGTAACATAATCAAATGCATTAGCAGCTTTTAGTTGATCAACTAAAGTCACTACAGATGATAAACGTTGTCCAACTGCAACATAAATACAATATAATTTATTGCTATCATCATTTGCAATATTACGATGATTGATAATTGTATCAATTGCAATAGTTGATTTACCTGTTTGACGATCTCCAATAATTAATTCACGTTGACCACGGCCAATTGATACAGCACTATCAATTGTTAAAATACCTGTCATCATAGATTCATGAACCGACTTACGGGAAATAATACCGGGAGCTTTAGCTTCGATATAGTTAAATTCCTGATAAGAAATTTTTTCATCTGAGTCCATAGGAACACCCAAACAATCAACAACACGCCCTAGTAAGTTTTCTCCTACCGGAACATAAAATAAATTTCCAGTTGAGGTTGCAATATCGTCTTGTACAATATTAGCATCATTACCTAAAACTAGTGCTTTAATACCATCGTTTTCAATGTTCATTACCATTCCAGCACTATCAGCACCGATCATAATAACTTCACCAACAACGACATTTTCTAATCCAACAATTTGGATAATACCATCTTTATTAGTTGTAACTTTTCCAAAACTAGCAAAAGCTTGAGAATCTAAATCAGAGTTTAAAAGATTTAATGAGTTAATTTGCATTGTCATAGAATAATTATATATATACTTCCTAAACTAGAATTCTAGTCCATCTTTCTTTATATAAATTTAAGTTATTACCATTATTTAACTAGTATATATGATTTATTTATACAGTTTACATGGCACAGCTATATATATATATATATTATTATTAGCTGGAAAAGGTAGGATTCTAACCTACGCGGCTTTCGCTAAGGTTTTACAAACCTTTCTCTTCGTACACTTGAATACTTTTCCAATTGACTAAATAATTATAGTGTAAATTAATTATGAAAGAATAAAATTATAAACCGAATAATAATAAAAATGCCATCATTAAACCAAATAATGCAATTGCTTCTACAAGAGCAAACCCTAAAATAGTATAGGTAAATAAGGTTTTTAATAATAGCGGATTACGAGAAATTGCAATTAAAAAAGATCCAAAAACATTTCCAATACCAACACCTGCTCCAATTAAAGAGATAGTTGCTAAGCCTGCAGCAATAATTTTTGCTGATAATAAGATCATATAAAAGATTGTAGTAGTTAATATACATTAAAGTAATAATAATTTATACTTTAAATATACCTTTAATATATACATATATATATATTATTTTGGTAAAATAGAATTTTCAAATCAACTGGTAAATGGAATTAAAATAATAAAATAACTAAAATAGAATGCTGTACATATCTGCATTCAAATTTGATTTACATCACTTACAGCTAATGAGCCCAATCAACCAAGCATAAACATATTAATAACAAAAATTAAAAATATAATACGAAAAAATGGTCGAAAACGTGGATCGTTAGTTACTGACCCAACGCTAATTAAACTATCTACCCATGGTAATGATAATAAAATTAACATAGAAGTAATCATAGCAATAGCACCGGCTGCTTTGCTTGGGAAAGCTTTAAGCATTGCATAAAATGGAAGAAAATATCACTCAGGTACTATATGGGCAGGAGTAACAAGTGCATCTGCACGTATATAGTTATCAGGATGACCAAAAAGATTAGGCGCATAAATAACTAAAGCAAAATATAAAAATAAAAATATTATAAATGGAAAAGCATCTTTAACAACAAATGCTGGCGAAAACTTTACTATATCTAATTCAGATTCATTAATAGTTGGTGTTGATGATCCTACCATATGTAACAAAATTAAATGAGCTATAGAAAGCGCTAAAACAATAATTGAAAGAAAGTAGTGTAAACTAAAAAATCGGTTTAATGTATTTGCATTAATTGCAAATCCACCCCAAACTCATACTACAATTTTTTGGCCAAAAAAAGGAATAGCTGTTAATAAGTTAGTGATCACTGTAGATCCCCAAAAACTCATTTGGCCTCATGGAAGAGTATATCCCAAAAATGCAATGCCTGCCATTAAAATAAACAATACGACTCCAGAGCATCAAATTCATTGTTTAGGTTTACGATATGATGCAAAATACATTCCACGAGCAACATGGGCATAAAGTAAAATAAATAACAATGAAGATCCATTAGCATGCATATAACGCAAGAATCAACCGCCTGGAATTTCACGCATGATACGTTCAACGCTGCTAAAAGCCTCATCAATATGTGGAACATAGTGCATAGCTAGTAGTACCCCAGTAAAAACTTGAACTGCTAATAAAATCCCTAGAATTGATCCTATTCCTCAAGCATAGTATAAACTTGCTGGAGCTGGATAATTAACTAAGTGGTTTTCTAAAATATTTTTAATTTTAAAGGGGATTTTAGAATTGATACTTTTTAAAAACACTAATGTCCTAGTGAAATAGCATCTTCAAGATACATCGCAACTAATGCACTAAAAACATAAGATTGAAGATAGGCGATACCAACTTCCATCATAAATATACCTAAAAGTAATACAAAAACGGGAATACTTAAAATAGGAAATGCAGAATTTAAAAAAAGTCATGCAAAAGACATTAAAATTTTAACTAGCGAATGGCCAGCAAACATATTTGCAAATAAACGCATACCAAGACTAACTGCACGAGCAATATATGAAACAAATTCAATTAATATAATAAATGGTGCCATAACTGTAGGAGTTCCTGTTGGATATAGTAGTGTAACATAGCGAATACTATGTAATGAAAAACCTAACAATGTAATAGTAACTATTGTTGCAATACTTAACATAAAAGTTAATGATGCATCACTAGTAGTTGTTTCAACACCTGGTACCATTCCAATAACATTAGCAGTAAAAATAGCTGCTTGAAGTGATGAGGTGGTCATATCACTCTCTTCTCATTCAGATGAATCAGAATCCTCATCATCAAATATAAATACACCAGCATTTCCAAGCGCTAAAGCAACTCAGTCGCTAAAGCTATCAATTTCATTAAATGCAGATCAATCAAAAACTTCTTCTAAAAAAATAATTCCTGGAATAGTATCTAAAATTGAGTAATCTACAATACTTAGTATATCTTCAGAGTCATCACCAAATTGATCAAGAGGTGATCCTATTAGTATTAAGCTAATATTATCGAATAAATTTAGTAAGGTCATTAAATAATTATAAATTAAAAAGAAAATTATCGGGGTTAGGATACCCGGTTTAAAATCAATTTAATACCAAACTCTCCATATTTATGAGGATAACTAATAAATAATGAAGAACCTTCAATAGAAATACTTTGGTATGGAAGATATCCAAAACCTACTATTAAAGATTTGGTACGTTCAGTACCTCCTCGAATTTTACCTGTCAGTAGAATACGAAAACATAAAAAGAATTTTTGTAATTGAGGCATATTTTTTAAAACAGCATCTAAAAACATCATAAATCGCTTTATTTTACGTATACGTGGCATCATAAAACGCAGTATATCTAACAGTAATGTCTCTGAATTTTTAACTAAACTAATAATAAATAAACTATTAACAATGTCATAATAGTTATCATAATGAAAGCGATATTTGCGATATTTTTTATGTCATAAATGTTCCTGATGACTTCTATACCCTACCATTTGCTTGTGTGCTAAATAACAAAAAATATTCATAGCTAGTAAATTAAATCTTTGATTTAAAATATTACTAATACTATGGGAAATTTTATTACAGTTAATTTGTTGATTAGTACGAACTCGACTAACATATCAACGACTATTTCGCTTTAGTAGTTTATTGGTATATAAAGGGTAATAATTTCTAAAATAAAAATTTGTATACTTATGCGCATTTTTTACTTTATTAAATCTATATTTACTCCCACGTAACATACGGCGTGATAATCATTTATTAATCTGTTTTTTTTTTTTTAATGGGAATTTAAATACCTTTAAACGACGCTCACTTATGTAGTTTTTAGCCATATTTTGTGTATTAAGATTGGCCCACTTATACGGCTTATATAGAGTATTACGGGTAAAAATACCGCGTCCATCTGAGATTGGGCGAGTTTTAACTCTAGGCATAATTAGGGCCTTACATCATACTGTTTGTGTTTTAGAGCTATAAAATATTGTAGATTTAACTATTAAATAACGTAATCGACGAAGTTTATGTTTAAGTAAAAAAGGGATATTGTTATAAGTAGATGAGGCAGCTACTAAATTATTACTAGAAGATCCTGAATTAGATGTAAGAATAGTATTAGATTTCCATAATAGTGCCTTATTTAAGCGTAATATAATAGGAGCAACTTGATGCGTCATTAGCGATCTACTTCACCAAATACAATATCCATAGTACCTATAATAGTAACTACATCTGCTAATAAATGCTGATATACCATAGTTTTTGCACCCTGTAAATGAAAAAAACCAGGTGCTCGTAATTTAACTCGGCTTGGATGTAGCTTACCAATAGATGAAATATATATACCAAATTCTCCTTTCGGTGCCTCTGTTGCACTATAAACTTCATTTATCGGTAGTAAAAGACCAGATGACATAGATTTAAAGTGTTGTATTGTAGATTCCATAGATTGTTTCATTAAGTTTTTAGAAGGGTGAAGCTTAATATTAATTGCTTTAATTTCACCTGAAGGAATTTTATTAAGGCAATATGAAATAATACTAATACTTGAACGTAATTCTTCCATACGAACTAGATAGCGATCAAAACAATCCCCAGATGATCCTTGAGGTATAATAAATGGAATTTGTGAGTATATTTCATAAGGATTTACTTTACGTAAATCTCATAGAGAGCCTGAACCACGAGACATTGCACCACTAAAACCTCAAAGAAAACCTTTTTGAGAATTAATGGAGCCAATCCCAATTAAACGGGTTTGTCAAATACGATTTCCTGAAAGTAAATCTTCAGTTTCATCAATTCGAGATGAAAACTGCGCAATAAACTGATATAAAGACTCCAAAGTTCCTAAAGGAATATCTTGAGATACACCACCTGGGCGAATATAATTTGCATGCATTCGAGCACCTGATACACGTTCATATATTTCCATTAGCTTTTCACGTTCTTCAAATGCTCATAAAAATGGAGTTAGTGCACCCACATCCATTGCATGAGTTGTAATAGACATTAAATGGTTTAAAATTCTAGTAATTTCTAACATAAGAACACGAATATAACGAGAACGAACTGGTACAATAGTACCACTTAAACGTTCTATTGCAGTAGAAAAACAATGCTCTTGCGCCATCATAGATACATAATCTAAACGGTCTAAATAAGGTAAACCCTGCATATAATTTTTATACTCCATTAATTTTTCAGTACCTCGATGGAGTAAACCAATGTGGGGATCAGCATTAATTACTGTTTCTCCATACATCTCTAACAATAAACGTAAAACACCGTGAGCAGATGGGTGTTGTGGTCCAAAATTAATTGTATAAGCTTTTACTAATTTATTATTGGTAGTATTTAAAGGGGTTGTAATATCTAACATAAAAGATTACTATTTATTCATTTATAATATATGGTATAGTTTCTGGTAAAATATCTATAAAGCCCATAATAATCATTCATAAGCTTAAATATCCCAAAATAAAAAATTCAAGACGTGTTATATCTGAGTAGCTTGACTGGCTATATAATAATTTAATATGTCCAAATAATAAACGTAATAATAAAATGAGTGTACTAGCAGTAGTTAATAACATACCTATTAGTACTGGAAATAATAAGAGAGGGTTAGTACTAACTACTGATATAAGTATAAAAAGCTCTGGTAAAAACCCACTGGTGCCAGGAAAGCCTACATTAGCTAAAGAAGCAATAATTAAAAAAAATGAAAAAATTGGCATTGGATTTAGTAGTCCACCATAAGCAATAATAGAACGAGTATGATAGCGTTCTGATAATGTACCTACTAAAAAAAATAAGGCTGCCGATGTAAGTCCATGACTAAGCATTAAATAAACTGCTCCCTTTAAACCAATTTCTGTAAAAGTAAAAATTCCTAATGTAGCAAAGCTCATGTGCGAAATAGAAGAAAAAGCGATTTGACGTTTTAAATCAACTTGTCTTAGTGCAATTAAACCACCATAAATAATACCAAAAATACATATTATTAATGCAAATGGGCGAAAATAAATATGTATATTTAAATTAAATAATGGTAACATAAATTTTAAAACCCCATAGCCTCCAAGTTTTAACATTAGAGCTGCTAAAAGTATACTTGTAGCAGTGGATGCTTCAACATGTGCTTGAGGTAATCATAAATGAAATGGAAATAGTGGAATCTTAACTGCAAAAGCAATAAATAGTAAAATCCACATAGAATAATTAGCTGCTATAGTATTTGTACTATCTAATTGTGCTAGACTATAAATATTAATAATAACTAATAGCAATGAAATCGACCCATATAATGTAAAAAAAATAAAATAGTAGGAGGCCTTGATACGCTCACGTCTATCGCTACCGCAATAGACCATTAAAATAAAAACAGGTATAGCAGAGGCTTCAAAAAATAATAAAAATGTAAAAATATTAGTACAACTAAAGGCACCTACTAAACAAATTTCAATTAATAAAAAAAGATTTAAAATAAGTTGAGTATTAATAATAGCATATCAGGTAGTTAATATGCTGACTATTAAAATTAATATACTTAAAATGATAAATGGTAAGTTAAGATTATGGCTTAGCTCAAATCAAGAGTTAGCTGGGTATAATAGTTCATCATAGATAGTAAATTTTGGGTACTCTTTTCATAAAATAATACTATAGGCAAGGTTAATATGCATCGATAATAAAGTTACAATTTTTGTAACTGATGAGAAAGGGGTAAAATATATAGTAAATTTGTGAAAATAGCTGTTAGTACGAAATAAATAGTTAATAAAATTAATAAATAATAAAGTTGTTATTGGAATAATAAATAATGGAAAAATCATATTGAAATAGAAGGAATCTAACCTTCTTTTCTCGAGTCAAAGTCGAGCGTCTTTACATTGGACCATATTTCATAAATAATGTGATAAGTTGGAATTGCACCAACAACCTCACGAGCCACAATCGAGTGCTCTGCTATTGAGCTACTACCACAATATATTAAAACAGGGATAGAAGGAATTGAACCTCCGTATTTGGTTTTGAAAACCAACGCTCTTCCATTAAACTATACCCCTTTATAGGCTTGAACTATTAAGTAAATTATATTCAAATTCTCCAACCACAGGTTCCCCTACGATTACCTTGTTACGACTTCGTGCCAACCGATGATTACGGGTACCACCACACTTATAAATAGTATTATAAATAATAAAATGTATAGTTACAGTGTTGATCGAGGCATCGATCAGCCCGTGACGGGCTAGGTATGCAGGGTTCAGTAACGTATTCACCACAACATGCTGATTTGCGATTACTAGCTATTCCTGGTTAATTATAGTATTCCCGAGTTTCAGGGAATAAATCCAACTGTTAGAAAATTTTTAAGATTTGCTCCGAATTACTTCATTGCTTCTTGTTGTAGTTTTCATTGTCGCATGAGATCAAGCCCGTAATTCGTGGACGTGATGACTTGACGTAATCCCAAACCTCCTTCTAGTTCCCTAGGTATGTAATTTTAGAGTGCATTTTATATTAAATTGTCAACTAAAAATAGGGTCTCGTCCGTTAGCTCTGCAAAATGACCTATAAAGGCCGATTGGAGTAAACCGTACATCATAAAACACGGACTTACGACAGCCATGCATCTCCGTGAGTTTGCCTACAGTCAGTCTAAAAAGCTTATCCTCGAAGTTTCCAAGTTACACGATATCAATAAAATGATTTATAAACTATACTAATTAAAGCTACTACTGTATGTGTTTCAAATATAATATAATTTCTCGTCCTTTCGTTGCCAAATTCACGCATTTTTATGAGAACATAAAAATAAATTATATAAATAAAAGACTGTCTCTCAAAAACTAGGTAAGGTTCCTTGCGTTTTATCTAATTAATGCTCGTGCGCCACAGCTTGTATAAACCCTTGCCAATCTCTTAAAGTTTCAGTACTAGATTACTTCCCAGGCGGAATATTTAACGCGTTAGCTTTAATGCGCAGAAAAACTCCGCACAAACTTTAATATTCATCGTTTACTCAAGAGACTACGGGAGTATCAAATTCCTTTTGCTACCTCTTGCTTCATGATTTCAGTGTCAGAACATAACCAGTTAGCTGCCTTCGCTATAGATGTTACTCAGAATATTTAGACCTAAGGCCGATTTCAACTCTGCTTTCCACTAACTCGAAAATATCTCAAAGGTAAACATTGCAAAATTAGAATTGCGTCAATACGCAAACATTTCCATAAAGCCCTTTTAATAGTACCCACCTACACATCCTTTACGCCCAGTCATCGTATATAACGCTCGCCCCCTCTGTTTTACCGCGGCTGCTGGCACAGAGTTGCCCAGGACTTTATTAATTTATGGGCACACTAAATTATAATGTGCCTTGCCCGGTTTACAGTCAAAACTTTCATCGCGGGATAAAAAAGATACCATGTTAGGCTGTTTAAGCCCATTGCACAGACTTCCGAACTGCCGCCTCCTCAGTAGGATTCTAGACCGTATTTCATTTCTAGTGTGAATAGTCATCCTCCCAGACTATTTAGGGATCTTTTCTACGTAAGCTATTACCTTACGTGCCATTGACCTATTGTCGCATACTCCCATACTGCGTTATCTAACAGCGCTAATTGCTTTTTTATTATCTAGTATTTATCTTACAAGTAAGAATTATTCTAGGCTGAGAGGTAAACAAATTATCAAACCAATACATTACTCACCCGTACGCAACGAATTTAAATTAATACCCGTCATACTTGCATGTTTCATACACCTTTTTGCAGCGTTCAAATCGAGCCAGAGTCAAACCCTTCCAATTATACCATAAAATAAATTTTAAGGAATTAGATCTAAATTATTTATGACTCGACTAGGATTTGCACCTAGTTCTCAAGGGCATGAGCCTCACATGTTTCTATTGCACCATCGAGCCTATTTTTTGG
>Ga0302221_10000460_pt1 | contig 30144 bp, 11 predicted proteins | sample II_Palsa_E2_1_FD_193517 | JGI IMG/M metagenome (GOLD analysis project Ga0302221, IMG submission 193517) | Peat permafrost microbial communities from Stordalen Mire near Abisko, Sweden - II_Palsa_E2_1 | ecosystem: Environmental > Terrestrial > Soil > Palsa > Peat permafrost | place: Sweden... | reverse complement strand
TGGAGGGGAGATGAAAAGAAAGGGATCTGAAAAGGAAAGGGAAATGGAGGTTGGGATATGGTTGATGCTTGAGGATGGGAGGGAGGGGAGGGGTTTTTATATTGAGTTTTTTGGCCAGTTACGCGATGGTCTATTGGGGATAGCGATGGTCTGAAGGTGAGATTACAGCTAGAAATTGAGATGAGAGAAGCATTCATCAGGAAAGCCCCAGGAAATCGGAAACCACTGTATCATGGTAACAAGAGCAAGGATGCAGGAGTGAAAGCAAGAACACGTGTGTCGAGCCACTCGTCAAATATGTTCACCCAAAACACAATACACAAGAATCTGTCCTAAGCGGATATATACTCTAGCATGCAAGAACTCAATACAATCTACCTGTACAAACAGTCTTGCCTTTAACCCAATGCACCCCAAAACGCCATCCAAACCATCTTTTAACCCACAACTCACATCTAAGCACGCACCAACCGTCCACTCGGCCCAACAACCCCATTTTCCCTCCCTCTATCCAACTCCCCATAATCCGGCGGTTCGCACCTTGTCAACGCGCCAGTAGCCCAATCCACAATCCACTGCTTGCCCTTCATGATCACCAGGTTACTTTTCCGCGGCGACCGATGGGTCAGGATCGCCATGCAGCGCTTCGCGTACATCATATCATAGAAGTGGCTCCAGTGATGCGTGGGCTTCCATTTTCCATCCGGGGAGATAGAGGGGTTGGGTGCAGAGGGCGCGTATTGCGAGAGGTGGGCCGTAGATTGGATGGCCTGTCTGGCTCGCGCGATGAGGCCGGAGCTGCGCGGAGCGGGGCCAGTGCTGGTTGCGGGGCGTGAGGGGAGAGAGGCTACGTCTGACAGGGTGGGGGATTCCGGCTCTTCCGGGATGGGGTCGGTCAGCGCTAGGGATTGGGTGTCGGATCCTGAGGGATCTCCATCGGGGGTTTCTGTTTCTGCTAGGGCGGGGAACTGGGCTTCTATGATCTCTTCTTGTTGTCTGACGAGGGCGGTGGTGCTGTCACCGCTTGCTGCTGCTGCTGCTGCTGCCGGTTCAGCACGTATCCGTCGCCTGCTTCGTCGTGGGACACTTAAGTCCCGGGGTATTTCTCGGTCGTCGAGGGGAGGGGCTAGGTCAATGGCTGCGAAGAGGGATTGTAGCCAGAGGACGAAGGTCTCGATCTTGTGGCAGGAGAGGAGGAATTGGTCTGCTTCAGCACGGACACGGATAACAAAACGCTTCCTATCATGTAGTTAGTAACCATATGTATGCTGACGAGGAGGGTGCTCCATACTTGACGTAGTCTGCAGCAATTCCGACATCCGCATGCTGGAGGTTGTAGCTCTGCAGAAACAAGCCTTTCGTTGTGCCCGCCGGGAAATCCGGCGTCGTCCTCCCTTTCGTCCCAAGAATGCCGGGAATCTTGCATTTGTGGAACGTCAATGCTGTGCCTTGCAATGTGACATAGACTCTGGTCCAATTCCTGTTCTGAGCTCGGTGCACTGCTCCCTCGAGTTCCATCTTCCTCAAAAACACAGCCCGCAAACTGATGGCGCTGGAGTAGGGAGGAAGAACCTCGCAGCCTTCGTCTTCGCGGGGTTGAATATTGAATCGTCGACGCAGACTTGGGGAGTCAAGGAGGGCATCGTAGTCGGGTGGAGCGTCGGACGGGATAATTGATGCGCCCATGGCCTCGCGCTGATAGTACTCGTCCATTGAGTGTCGGTATGCATTCGGAGGATTGGCAACCACAAGATGTTTGCTTGGGCCCGGCACCTCGCCGTCCATCACGGCAGCTACATGACTGCCAGCGCTGTCGTCCAAAACCATTGCCAGCGTGGCCGTTCTAGACTATTGTCGAGGGTCGGATGCTAGGGAATATCGGTCAGGCATGATTTTCGCACAACGAGTGGTAACGTAGCACCGTCTTGCGGTGAACCGTCTCTGTTGTTTTCTTTTTCGTGGAGAGGTAGAATTTTTCCTTAGGGCTGGCGGCAGGATATAGGGGGAGGGCGGGGATAAGTAGCAGATATAAGTGAGACGTGGAAGGTTGTGGGGGAGGAGCAGCATCAATAGCGTCCATTGCGTGCCGTCGCATGTTTGTTAAGATGCAGTGCGGTGCGGTGCGGGTCATCGATCCGGTGTTGGAATTGCCCCGAAGGTTCAGCAGAGCAGGTTTGAGTTGCCGTTTTGGTCGTGCGAGGTATGCGAGGTAAGGACCGACGGATCCGGTCCCTGGCATCGTCGTTCGAATTGCATACGAGCGTGCAACACGACGTGCAGGAGACATCGCCGGCCGCTGGCGGTGAGTGGACGGAAGAAGTATCGCAGGGGTAAAGGGGAGGGGAGGAGAGCGGGAGGAGGGGGAAGGTGGTGGTGGAGAGAAGCGATGGCGTAGAGATCGCCGTCGATTGGGGCGCTGCAAGAGAAAAGCAAGGAATAGGGGATCAGCCTGAAACCGTGGGATTTAGCCCCAGCGTGGGGAAACACGTGCGGGGGCGTCCTCGGGAGCTGGAAGTAGACATATAAGCGAAGCCCCTATCTCTGTGTTGTGAAGATAAATAGAGAGGTGAAGAATCACCTTGTTGCAATGGCGTGGTGACATATTTATATTGAATTAAGAAGTTCTACGTCATAACGGCAGTCTAGTGTAGTGTAAGTGACCTCAGCATACCTTCGAATTCCAAAACTAACTCCAATCAGGGTTATCACATCGGATTTTGACAGCACTTCTGTGTGGAAATTTCCGGGGACACAGGTTCGATTCCTGTGACAGCCTGAGAGTACACATCATCTTCCAAATGATTTTTTTTTGGCTTTTGCTTTTGCGTGTAGCCTTGCCTTGTTTTTGAGGTTATCTTTTTCGCAATTTTAGGTCAGGGAACGGGGCTCGCTTAAGTTCTATTCTGCGAGTTTACTTATATAGTTAAGGTAGTGGTGTTTGGATCCCTGAATCCGGGATAGTTATATCACTGTTTTTAGGGGGTCAGAACACCAAAATTAAGCGAGCATCATCAGGGGCAGCCAAACATAGAGGGGCAGCTAAATATGGAGGGCTTCCATCCCCATCGCCATAGCCGTTGCCTAGATAACTCTCTACCCTTCCCCGATATCCTTTTTCTCGCATAGGCAGAGCCAGTGTAGTCAATAGTGCAAACCGCGGTTTGCGCACCGCGGTTTGGGTTATTATTCTGAAACTATAGTCTATTTTTGAAGCACTAAACTAAAAGTATCCTATACCAAACTAAACTATAATGAAATTATTAAAATCATGATTTAAATCGTGGTTTAGGTAATATGCACGTGACTTTCCCCTTTAAGCCTAATAATTTCTTTTAATTACTTTAATTTCAACTCTTATTCTTTAATCTTATATTAAGACTTTAAATATTTAAATATTTCGATAATATTTATATTTAATTTATTTTTATAATCCAAAATTAAAAGTTTAATATTTAAAAAAAATTACTTAAGATTAATTAATATAATTAAAATTAAAAAAATATTTAAAGTTAATCGATTAAAATTTAAATAATTTTTTTTATTAAATTTATTTTAATTATTATAATTTTAGATTAATATTATATATATAATTAAAAATATAATATTTTTTATATTTATTTTTTAAATTAAAAATAATTTATTAATAATATTTTTATTATAATAATATTAAATATTAAAATTAAATTTTAAATAAATTTATATTTTTTTTTAAAATTTATTTATTATAATTTAATTTTTTTTAAATTAATTTTTATATATTTTTATTTTAAGTTTAAATTTAAAATAAATATAATAATATATATAAAATTCTTTTTTATTAAATTATAATTTTTTTTTATTTATTTTAAATTAAATATAAAAATTATTATATTATTATTAATATATTAATCTTTATTTTATTTAAATTACTCGAATATAAAATCTATTATAAATAAAATATTATTTAAAATATTAATTATAATATTATAAAACTTTTTAATAAATTTATATTTTTTTTATTTTTTTATTTTTTTTAAAATTTATTTAAATTTAATAAATTTTTATTTATTTTTTTAAAGTTTTTTTATTAATAATATAAATAAAAAAATTAATAATTAAATTAATAATATAATTTTAATAATAAATTTATTATATTTATATAAAAAAAATTATTAAATTAATTAATATTTATAAATTATTATATAAATTATTTATTAAAAAAAATATTTTTATTATAATATTATTATTAAATATATTATTTATAATTATATAATTAAACTTTTTTATTAATTTTTATTTATATATAATCTTTATAATTATTTTTAATTTTTTTATAATTAAAATTATAAACTTTAAAAATTTTATAATTAATTTATTATTAAATAATAAATAAATTTTATTTTTATTTTTATAAAATTATAATTTAATTTTTTTTTAATCTCGAATTAATATATAATTTATATATATATAATATTATAATTAATTAAAAGTTATTACTTAATGTTTAAATTAAAATAAAAAAATAATATTTAAAATTTAAAGTATTTAATTAAATATTAAAATATATTATAAATTATTATAAATTTAATATATAAAACTTTAAAAATAATTATTTATTATTTAAATTATTAAACTTTTAATATTTTTAAAAGTTTTTAGTTATTAATTTAATAATTTTTTATTTTAATTTTTTTAATAAAGTTTTTTTTTTAATTTTATAAATTTTTAAATAAATATAAATTATATTTATTTTATTATTAATTTAATAATTATTTAAATAAAACTAATAATATTTTTTTTATTATTTAAATTATAAAATATATATTATTTATTAATTTTATTTTTTATTTAATTATAAATAAATAATATATATATATATATATTTTATTTTATTTTTTTTAAAAAAAAAATAAAAATAAAAAAAATATTTAATTTAAAAAAATAAAATTCGAGTTTATATTTTAATTTTTAATATTAAAAAAATTAATTTTAATTATAAAATATTTTATTAAAATAAACTTTTTAAATAAAAACTTTAATTAAGTTTTTAAAAATATAATTATATATAAATTATTTATTAAAATTTTTTTTAAAAAAAAAATAATAAAAAATTATATATTTATAAAAATTTTTTACTTTATATATTATTTCAAGAATTAATAAATAAACTCGAGATTTATTTTTTTATTAACTTAATAATATTTTAATAATTATATATTAAAATTTTTTTTTTAATTCTTTTTAAAGAATATAATATATATTTTTTTTTTTTAAAAATAATTATTTATTTATATAATATTTTAAATATTTTTTAATTATTATAATCGTTTAATATTCCTTTTTTTATTAAATAAAATCTATTCCTTAAATCGCGATATAAACTATAATTTAATCCTCTTTTATTATACGTACTATAATTTAAAACCTCTTTTACTAAACTATATTACAAGCTCCTTACACTACACCACCACGGTTACACCGCGGTTATACCGCGGTTTAGTTATATTATTACTTACCTTAAGCGGGTAGTATTATTCGGGCAACAAAACCTTATAGCTTAAAGCACTAATAACTTTATCATCAAAATTTTTAAGACCTTACACCAAGTTTACTCTCGCCGCTTTTAAGGCCGCGCAAAATAACTTAAAAAAATTAAATTATCAAGCGCAAAATAAAATTAATCGCACAGCATAACTATAATAATTTAAAAATTTAAAAGTATTATTCTAATCATAAACTAAAACTCAAAAGAATTAATTATTTAATAATTAATCCTGTCGCGTTAAAATACAAGTAATAAAGATAAATTAAAAGTAATGCGGGGGTAGAACCCGCTTGTTAAAGTGGCCGGGACTGGACTAAGCGCCTTCGCTTAAGTGACTGGGGACGTGGTTTAATTAACCAAATCTATATAGTTAATGCCTTAAGCTATAAGGTTTTATTGCCCGAATAATACTACCCCCCTGGACAAAGCAAGTCTCAAGTAGTTATTCGTTACTCTCCGATCTCAAGTAAGCAAAGTATATTAGCTCGTAAAGTCCAGTCGCCCTCTATCGCTCTCCTCTTCTATCGACGTCCTTTACTATTCCTTTAAAGTTAAGCCAAGGTCATGGGAATAATAGTCGACACCGCCTAGTAATAATCGTATAACCCTGTAGTAGCTCTCACCAGTTACCTCAACTAGCGCAATAAATCCACTGCACGAGAGCAAAAGAAAAAGCTTACTTTAAAGGGATATAATATTCTTTATTCGAAGCTTAACGCAGTAAGTCCTTTATAAAAAAAAGATATAGACATTATCAAAGAGAATATTAATAATATCACGAAGAAATTCCAGTAATATATATTATATACTAACGAGTACCCGAAAGACCTTAACTAAAAATTAATACGTTATAAGTATTATATCTTTAAATTTTTAAGAGAATAAAAAAAAGCGATATAAAGATACGATAAAGGGACTATAATATTATTTCTTTACTTTATTTATAAGAACTATTAGGTATTAAAAACAGAGTCGCTCTATTAGTACTAGAAGTAATTTTAGATACTTTATAAATAGACTAATAACTTTATATTTAACAAGAATAACTAAAAGGACTATGGGAAAGACGTCAGCCAGATATACTACGTATACTAGATTAGATAAGAAGATAGGAAATATTAATATTTGGTATAATATATTCTCGTCTTGGAAGAAGAATTTGAGCTGGACCCTACGCCTAAGGATAAGCCCGTGCTAGGATCGTACGACGTCTTGCTCCTGCTCACCCATCTCTGAGCCAGGGACACCTCCGTATTCCCAACGGAGGACTAGTGCCATGCACTTGCGACGATCCTCCTTCTGTCTATCTTCACGGGGGTTGGATAGATAGGAAATGCCAAATTTGATGAACTAGAGACATCGAATTACATCGAGTTACATCCATATACCATTTATCTCGAGTAACCTCTCTCCATACTGTCTGCGTCGAGAAGAATAAGGATTTCTATCATCCGATTTGTAGTGCAGAGGTGGAGAGGGATTTGAAGGAGGGGTGAGGGTTTGGAGAGTGTGATGACGGGTGGTGGGAATCGTTATATGTTACCAGATCAGCAGCTCTAAACCAAATTGTTGATTATCCAAAGACACCTGTCCAGCCTCGATTTAAAGTCCCTTCTGGGTCATATCTGTAAGCATACCAGATAACACTCAACACCGTTGAATCCAGAAACATTATAAAACACACACAGGTACGAAGGATAATGTCATCTGGAGTCTCCTTCCCGCCCCCTCTTCCGCCTCCCTCCTTGGGTTCAGGCAACGTTATAAACACACTCCTCGCTAACCTCGGAAAGCGTTTCGCCGCCGGCTCCAAAAATATACAAACCAGCAAAGCCGGAGCCACCAAGGTAATCAGAAAACACCAATCAACAACCACCTCAACAAGCACCTCTTTCACATCAAAGTAACCAAGACCCCTCAATAACAAAAACAATAACATATCGAAGCAGAGAGCGAGCGCAGCTGTGATCGCAGACTCCCACTTCAAATAAGCCATGAAGTCGAGTAGGAACGAGAGCTGCGGTTTGACCAGACGTATCGCGAAATCAAGGATAAACCATAATATCGCAGCTTCTAAAACGAGCACCATGAAGAGCATGACGCCATTGACCGCTAGGGTAAAGGGAATCAAGACTCAGAACCTCGGCGGCGGCGGTGGTGGGAAGGAGTGGAGGAATCGGTGGTGGAAGCCTTCGTGGATATCGATGGCAACCAACAGGAGGATTACTCCATAAAGCCCTGCTGCAAATTCCTGGAATAGGTCACGGTCAACCTCCGACAGCTTGGCCTTGATATCCTGCAACTTTTCCGCATAGTGCGACTCGAGTACTGCATCATGGTCATCCCCATAAATCCAAGAGAGGATTACCAGGGCTTCCACCATGACGAATGAAAGCAGAAACATTGCGCCCCAAGCTTTCGTAACCTTCACGCCTTCCATAGCCATCAGCTTGATCCCTGGTCCTAGTGTCCCGAAAATGAAAAACATCCAGCGAATAAAGGTCATTTTCTCAATCGCATGGATACCATCCTCGTCACCCTCGTCATCACCGAACCGTTGGTGAACAAGAAGCCGAATGCCATCTCTGAATGGAAACGCGGCTAAGTAGAGAGCGAGATGGACGAGGATCGAGAGGCTGTCGGCTGCGCAAATGAGAGGGCTACAGCGCAAGTAGGTGCGATATTTACTTGGGAGGCCACAAACGCGACCGGACGGTTGGGCCATGGTGTTGATGGCCAACGGGATGAGGGTCCAGTATGCGGTTTGCCATGATACTTGTGAGAGGGCTAGATTGGTCAGTTACGGCCAAGCTTTCAGGGGCGAGGCTGTGGGGTGTAAGCCGTGGGCTTACCTGGATCTGGCGAACCGGGTGTGGCCATCCTATTTTGTGTGCTTTGTTTGAAATGGCTGAGTTCGCCCAATGTGAAGGCTCGATGGAAGTTATGAAGGAGAAGATGAGAAATGTTTCGGAAGATGGAGGTTGGGGTGATGGCTTTCTTCAGCTCGGTAGCAGGAACTAATCATCACGTTGAAAGCAGCGACTGGCCCGTGCATGCACCTTACTCGAGGTCCCGAGCACGTGCACCACCCGAACGCGCGCACCAGTGAAACACGTAAAAATTCGCGAAAACCCATAAACTTTAAAATTAAATAATATCGCCACTTATTAATAAAAAACTTTGATTTTTTGAATCTAAGTATATAAATACTTAAATTTTAATATTTTAAAATTTAATTATTTTATTTTAGTATATTATATATTAAAGATTAAAATTAAATATATAAAATTTTAAAGTATATTTAAAAAAAATTTAATATTAATAAAATATAATATTATTTTTTATATTTTATAAATAATAAATTAATAAAAATTTATTTTAAAAAAATATTTAATTTTTTAAATACTTTAAAGTAATTTTTTTTAATTTTAAATTTAAAAAAATAATAAAAATATTTTTTAATAAAAATATAAAAATTAAAAAAAATATTTTTTTTTAAATATTTTTATATATTATATAATTATTATATTATATATTATATTTTAATTTTAATTAAAAAATATAAATTAAAAAAATATTAATTTTTTTTAATTTTAATTTTTAATTAAATTTAAATTTTTTTTTAATATTTATTTAATTTTTATTATTATATTATTTAAAGTTTTTTTATTTTTATAATTAATATTATATTTTATAAATTATATTTATTATTATTATATTAAATTATTATTATTATTTAATTATTATTAAATTATTATTAATTAAATTATTATTAATTAAATTATTATTAATTAAATTATTATTATTAAATTATTATAATTTTTTTTAAAAAAAAATTCGACTTTTGGAGGTGCAGAGAGTCACGTGCCCTTATCTCTTATCTCTCTAGCGCTTCTCCGCCCTGCAGCCTTAAATTTAAGGCCGCCACACCTGCGCAGCTCTCTTTTCGCACCTAATTTCCGCTTAATTTCTTTAAAAAATTAAATAATCGCGAATAACGGCCCGAATCACGTGCAAATTTTTTTCCCGACAGCCTATCAATTAGGTCCAAATTACTAATTAGACGAAATTTCAATACTGCGGTTAATTAAAGCGGTATTTTAAGTCTTAAATAAGTGGTGGAAATCGTGATTTTGGTGTTCCTGCCAGACGCAATGACGTCGTTATAGCGACACCTCAAAACCTCAACGCCGATTTTAAATTTTTTAAAAAATTATAACTTCTTTAATAATAAGGCTAAGCACGTAATTTTAAGCTCCCTAAATAGGCTTAGTTCAGGACTATAATTTTAATTAGGCGAATATCACGTGATTAAATAAAGGCCAGCGCTTTAAATAAGAACGTAGGTTTTAAAGGTCCCCTTGAAATAAAGTACTCCTATTGGTCCAAAGGCGTTCAGCAGTCCCAAATAGGAGATTTACGCCACTTCGCTTGCAGAAACGTTATCTTTCCAGTACCAAAAAATTAGCGTCCCTTATCAGTAAAAACCCCTGTTCTAAGGGGAGGAGAAGGAAAAACTTGACGAAATAACCTTTAAACATTCTATTTAAAGGCACTAATAATATTCATGTATTAAAATAATTATAATATTTATAATTATTTATAACTTTGATTAAAACCAAATTAATTATTATTAAAAATAATAAGAATTAAAATTAATTCATGAATATTCATGATTCGCTTAATTATATAATTTTCTTTTCTCACACAGTAAATACGGGTTGGTGGAGATTGGTTTCACTTCCTCCCCGTCATCGGCACACAATTCTGCGTTTGACCTTCACTATAATAGAGCAGCAATGAGAAACTTATCTGCGGCGCGGAGTTAGAACAGAAAGTAACTAACTAACTACTAGATAATTTTAACCAAAGCATGTCTTTATCAGCCTCAGTGGCATGTTTGTGTAAATCGTTGTGTAAAATACTTTCCCGCAAGAAAAACTCACCCTTCTCTCATTCCACCACCACTTTCTTTACTACACCTTCCTCAATCAGAATTCTTGACGTGATTAACCCAGAGTTAGGTACTAATACTTGTAGCCTAGAGAATATTCTAACAAATTTGGGATTCCAAGGCTTGGAACCCGTGTCCATAGTTTATAATAAGCGAAAGTGTAACGGCATAGAGGAAATATATACACGGATAAGTTAGGTATAACGTGATATCCGGATCTCTTAGAAGAATGCCTTTATACGAGGATCTAAAGCTAAGTAGAGAAAAAGCAGAAGAGAGAGGACAAAGGACAACAGCTATATATACATGAGGGCAGATGGTACGCAGGATGCAGGCGCTAGGGGAGACCGGTTGCTTGGGGTGGTCATATGACGCTGGCTCGTACTATCATAGGAGCGCGCACTAAGTGACTAGTAGTGGTTCGTGACAACGGTTTGTCATAGAATTAACTATATTCCCGTCTTAAGAAAACTCGGCGACTTGTTTATTTATCCGTAACAGATGCAATTTGTTCCTAATAATATCAGCAAGGATAGAACAGAATGTGAGCTACGTTACATCAGAAAGTCTAGATGGTATCGTCAGAATAATATCTTCGCCTTGATCCTAGGTTTTCATTAGCATCGCAAGGTCTATCATTCGAAATCTCCCATACACTAATCTCAAACTTCCCCTGTCCAAAAAGCTTGGTGAGAAGTTCGTATAGTCTCTTCTTATTGATATATCTCTCCGTGATAGTTTGTGTCTCCATGTTGTCAAGTATGGTTTGAGAGCTCGGTGAAATGGATGAACAGAAGCGTTGAGGTATTTTAAATACGAGTGTGGCGTTGTACAAAGTTCCTGGGCTTCCATTCAGGCGGCTTAGAGGTCAGTGCGCTAGCAGAGGGGAAGGGGTGGCGTTGATGCCCAACATTTTCAGGCTCCTTCAAAGGCAGATTGGGAAGTCGCCTTTTTAATCTAGGCAAATAGCAGCGCGCTTTAGCCATCCAATAAAAAAACTAATTGGAAGCGGGTGGCATATCCCAACACGTGAAGGCTAGCCTTGCAGATGATCAAGGATTTCGTGATCCCGACGTCTACACTTTTCTTCGGAGCCTCATTATGACTCATATGACAGCGCTGGCAGGCTAAAGATAAATCGCTGAAATTTACCAAGTTAGAGTCGGTTATGGTATTAACTTAATTGCCACCTCCTTATTCAATATTTAGTGCGTCCTTATTCAACAAAGATGACGTCAAATTCTCTAGATCTAGACCTCTCCGAGGTCGACAGAATATTTAGCGCAGGTGGGGAGAGCAAAATCTCGTCGCTGTACTTCTCCAGAAAATCGGAACGTAAGCTTTCACTTGTTGTCGTTTGTATAAACTAATACAATAGATACTAGGGCCAATAGCTTTTGTGATTACCTCAGATATACTGCATCTACCCGATACGCTGGACTTAGACGTTCGTATACTGGAGTCAAACGAAGACTTGGATCAACGAAGCTAACGGAATAAATAAGAATGAAAGCAATGGTGGATCAGCATTCTTTTAGTAAATTTCCAGGCACTGCTGTATCGAAATGTGCACTGACTCTTTCGCCTGCCTAGTTTCCTACGACAAAGAAACTCTTGGGGCCGAATTATAACTCCCTACCCCTTATTCCAAAAAATACTGAAGTATCATCGAGTCTTCGAGGAATATATGGACTTCGTACAAGCCTTTGGCTGTAAGAACAAGGAAGAGGTCAATATTCGTAATAGCCATCAATGGAAACTTTCTTCGGATTCTTCATCATATGGCAGGTTCAAAAAAAAAATTCTCTTATGCTGAGTGAACTGACGAATCCAGCAGATATATGCTACAATTTCCGGTACGTCGAACAAAACGGGAGAACCACTGGTAATCCGTGGTCTCTGAGACAGATAGGAGTATATGAGAAATACGATAGTCTAAAAGATGTCTCGATATGGATTTTGATTAGTGCTTCAGAAACCGCGAGAGAAGCTCTCGATGATATCAAGTTGACCAACCAGCCGGTTGACTCTCGATGTCTAACCGAGACAAACATGTTCCACGCAGTTTTGATAGCGGCGGTTTCGAGAGAATGGCGAAAATACCTGGAGCACTTACAAGTAGAGCTTGATATCCTAGTGAGTCCACATCATTCTGCATTCTATTGCTACGCCATTAAAAAAAAATGAAAGGACGAGAAGGCTTGCTTTTCCCAGGTGGAGAAGGCCCGAGAGAGCGACTACTCGGTAACTTTTGCTGATTGTCAGCGACTACAAAAAGTACGCAAGAAGCTGATTCAAGCTCGTGATATCCTGACCAATAACATTCACATTGTGAATGCGATCCAGAATCGATTTCGAAGTCTAGCTAAAGTCACTGGAAGTTCAAAAGCACGCTATCAGTGCGCCTGCGATGCCTTGTCGCTGCAAAATGAATTGCTGAGATCACATCAACTTGCAGTAAAGTCTAATATTGAGTACTCGGGGTGGGTGGCTAGAATGGTAAGCCAAACGGTTCATTGGAAATATTCAAGACCTTTCGTTAATATTTCTAAACCCCTCCTTTAGCTTGAAAAGATCCTCGAGTACAGAAATGATAGCGCCACTCGAAAGAATGGACTTGCTTTGCGCGAGATTGCTGCTGAGACTCGCAACGAGAACGAAAACATGACCAGGATATCAGAGGAATCTGCCCGGGAGTCCAAGCTTCTCAAAGGGTTAACAATGTTGGCCACCTTATATCTTCCAGCAACGTTATTCGCAGTAAGCATTTTCTGTGTTGATTCTGAAGCAAAAGGTGACCGTCCCAGACGATTTTCGGTTCAAATTTAGTACAGCTGCGACAGCCAGTGAAAGAGGGTAGAGGGGCCTATTTCATCCTTGCTCCTGAGTTTTGGGTGTATGTTATTCTCACCTTGGTTGCTACTACCTTGACGTCCTTGTTAATGGTGTGGTTGAACCACCACTGGGTACGTGCCAAGAAATGTGGAGAACGGCGTTCCAGTTGAATTTGGAACATTAGACAGTAGACAACCACAAGCTCGAAATGGTGTTGATAGATGGAATTGAGATATAAGAGTCTTTATTCTTTCAATGACGCCTTCCCGGTCATGATTTCTTCGATGATTGCATCCAGTCTTTCACCTGTTTTTTTCGTCGCCTGAGTCTCTGACTTGACTAAATTTCTGGCCTCTTTTGCCAAATTGATCGCCTCAGTCAGTCTGCCTTGCTTCAAATAACACCTTGCCACAATCTCCTTACTCGCCAATGTATCCGGATGGTCTAAACCCTTTATTTTTTCTCTCAGGTTCATCGCCTCTTCACCGTATTTGTTGGCATCATCCCATCGTCCTAGATTACTGTGGGTTTGTGCCAAGTTTGCCATGCTGAGTAGTGTTGAAGGATGGAGGTCTCCCAGTCTCTTTTGTCTTGCCTCTAACACTTCTTCCTCCATCTTTAGGGCTTCAGGCCATTTCCCAACATATTTGTAAGTCTGTGCCAGACTACTTTTTACAGAAATAGTATCAGGGTGGTCTATCCCCAAAATATCCTCTCTTTTCTTCCATACCATAGCGTCGAGTTCCTCCGATGTGGACCACTTCCCTTGATTAAAATAGGCGCAGGAAAGATTTGCCTTGGCAGTCAAGGTGTCTGGATGGTCGGCTCCTAGTAATCTTTCTCTCGCCTCAACAACTTCAAGATGCAGTTTTTCGGCTTCTTGCCACTTCCCCTGGTCATTGTACAAGGACCCCAGACTATCGATACTGTCAAGCAGACGTTGGTCATCAGTCTGAAACAGTTCCTTCTGGATACCAATCTGTGTTTCTAGATAAATTTGCGCTTCCGCAAACTTCTTGTTCTCCCAACAGATTGTCGCAAGATTGCCTAAAATTCTTAGTGTGGTCGGGTTTTTCAATCCCAAGACTTCACTACTTATTTCTGCCGCTCTCTTAGTGAAGAATTCGGCTCGTTTTAGGCGACCTTGTAACTTGGAAATCGATCCGAGATCTACTTCGACCAGTAACATCAGGATATTCTTGCTACCTAGTCCTTTTGCCAGACCTTCTTTCTCCTCTTTTAGCCGGTTCTCTGCGGCCTGTAAAAGACCCTGTATTTGATACTGTTCAGCCAGAGAAATACTAGGAAAGGTCCCGGATATGACAGATTGCTTTGGAATTGCTGTCTTGAATTCCTTAGGCAATAGATTTCTGCACTTTTCCAGCGAATTTTGTAAATCTTTCATTCCCTCTTTGCCAAGCCAGTCGCTGAACAGTTTGTCGCCTCCTGTCGTAGCACCGCCGAATCTGATCTGATGGCATAAAGCTAGCTGTATCATGTCACTTTTGGCAGGAATCTCAGAGTATGGAGTACCGCCTAAGTGTTTGATTCGATCTTCCATACAAGCCAAGATATTGGAACGAACTCGATAATCAGCACGGTATAGATCACTCATAGAGGTCACCAACTGTAGAATTTAGCTTGGAACTTGCACAAAACCTGTCCCAACTTACATTGAAGCCATCGTAGCCAAGTCTCGAGCCTGATTCGGAGTTGACCCTCGTATCATTGTCTTGAAAGTGAAAGTCCCTGCTAGACGTTAATAATATCCCCAGTTTTTCCAGGAGTAACCTCACAGTCTCTTGACAAGCCCGCTTAGCACGTCTTGAAGCTCCTTCACTCGATCCTCGGCTTCGCACTGTAGACTTCCACTGAATAATTTCGCAAGCTCAATTTTCTGGACATCCTCAATGCTGTCAGTCACAGTGACAAACTCCAGGGCAACAACGTGTAATTCTTTCTCGGCCTTTAGATCTTCAAGTATATGCTCTATTGTCAAATAATTTCCCGATGCATGAGTCATGCGGCGAACCCTTCGGCAGCTTTCGGGCAGCGGAGTTGTTCCATCAAGAAAATTGGTAAATAGGAGCCAGAAGCAGAGCATTCCGAATGAGAAAATGTCTGTTTTTTTGGCTTGACCCACATCAAACCACTGGCTTTCACGATCGTGTTCGGGCGCATTCCATGGGATTGTCATTCCCAGAGGAAAACGATCGCCCTCCGCCACATATCGGGTAGAAAATCCAAAGTCAATCATCTTTGCAATTAAACCCCCCTTCTCGTCCTGGAAAATCAAAATATTATCAGGTTTGATGTCGCCATGAACGATTCCTACGGGCTATTCAGTAGAAGAGAGTCCAATTGATCGATTGTCTACTCACCAATTGAATGCAAATCCATCACGGCTGTTCCGATGTCCATGCATAACTTCAACCGCTGAGAGGCAACTAGGCACTTCCCAATAGGAAGGCCTGCAAAGATTCTAAGGTCTCCAAGTGGTGACTTTTCAAATATCAGAGCAGGCCAAACCCTATTGTCGACTCCGATGTCCCAGCAAAGTCCTAGAAGTTGGGCGACATTCGGGTGATCATGGATCCGATAATTGCCAAACGCCGATATTTCTTTGACTATCATCTGCAATAGAGAGTTCTCTGGCTTGTCTTTTTTCTCCGCTGCTTTAAGGCATTTGAATGCAAAGCTTGTGTGTATGTTTATCAACTTTTGATTGATCTGGGACGTACCCCCTTTCAATTCCGCCTTTTGGGTCGCCTGCCACGTGACCGGAAGGAGGTCGATGTCGTTTTTCTGAGCTTCAGCAAGAACTGTGAGCAAATCGAAACGTTGTTCAGTTATAGGCTGTGCGCTGGAACTTGATGAAGAGTAAAATCGAGGCTGGAAAAAGGTCCCAGCCATGGACCCTGAGGCCAGGCTGGAAAGAACACCTTCAAATGACATTCTCAAATGAGTCGTCTGCAACAGATACAATTGCTTGTTCATAGACTCGAGATGTTAGCGATACATTCGGAGAAAGCACTCACAAAACAAACCAATATGGGGACCCGGTCGTCATGCTTCGTTTAGGCAAACTTCCGTCTTGACCTTGTTGACCTTCACAGACCGTCCCTTAGAGACTTTACAGGCTGAGAATAAAGTATCCCTATTTATCCCCTGACGATAGACATTTAGAGAAAAAGTGAGCTATCACAGACTAATGCAAGAAGTCCTCCCTCGCTAAACCCACGCTAAACTGTTTTTGTGCTGTCGTCATTGCGGGCATTCTCCCGGCCTCGGCAAATCTTTGAATTTCAACCTGACAATGACGTGTCATCTTGATACGTGCTTCAGGAGGCACCCAATGATCTCTCACCAAGTGTCAATAGTATGCAATTACAGCATGATAAGTGCATAAGGAGTAGCAAAAGGCCATACCGTTGGGCTTCAACGCTGTCAGCGGTTGCGTAATCCCAGTCCCCTGAATGCACTAGCCTGATGACTCTTGTCCGGCTGTCTCCCTCAAATATTTACCTTTTAATACGCGTTGGTATTAGCTCCTAAGAGCAGCGCACTTCCTAGTCTAGCAAGTGTCCGAAAACCCCAACAGACTCACAACTTTTTTTTGGCCAATGATGGAGCTAGGAAGCATGTCAAATATGGATACCACGAAGGTGATAGTAGAGAACCTACTTCGGGATAAGTTTGGCTCTGATTGGGATGTTGAAGTACGATGTTGTTTAGTTCTATCATTGAACTTCCGCTAATAGACCATCACTAGGTCCGAGGGGCTTGTTTCATACTGGAACCACCACAAACTACTGTGAAGGTAAGTTATGATTATGTATTTATTAATATCGGTTCCAGATAGATTTTAGTGGGAACCATTTAAACTTTCTCACTTGCATTAACTATCCAAAACTCTCCCATCGAATGATACTTATCTTGTTGCATTTTTATTTCCATATTCATCAAGTAGAGTATGTGTTGATCCAAAATGGACTTACTAATTGTAAAGTAGGACAACGATATTGGCTTGAAAACTCTGATCAAAAACCTTCGTCGACAAAATGCTGATCGAAGATACTACGTCCCGCTGAGTGCGTTTTATCATACGATCACATACCAGCACGTCCGTAAAATCTTGGTATCCGCAGGAATTGAGAAATACCATCTCGACGAGACAGCGAAGAGAATTCTGGCGGATGGGCGGAAAATCTTCGCTATCCTGCTCTTGATCGACCAACCTGCGCTCGTTGCTAATTTCATTGATGAAGACCAACTGCAAGATCACCTTCTTCCTTTTGACGAAAAGGTCCTAGGTGAAATATCGTCCAATCTTGAAATTAAAGAGTTCATGGAGAAGCAAGGCGAATTTCTAACGCCCACGTTTACTATTGGAACATTTACGAGATTTACTAACGACACTGCGGCTTTGCCGTTCACCAAAGACTCGGAAATCGGCAGAGGGCACCATTCAAACGTTTTCGAGATTGCAATAGACCCAGAGCACCAAGTATTAGAGAACCCTTTTCGCCAACGGGTCAGTCTGGTTGTTCATTTTTCATGATACAACAAAATGCCTACTGATGTACATCTAGCTGGTGAGAAAGGAGTTAAAACGTAAGGATGAGGGAGAGGTCGAGGTCAAAAACCTGGCAATCCTTAAACACATCAAGCATCCGAACATAACGGAACTGTTATCCTCATATTCATACAATGGGAAAGTTAATCTTATCTTCCCTTTGGCTGATGGCGGCACTCTCGCAGACCTTCTAAAATCGGACCGCTCCACGACCATTTTCACCTCTGATGGAACTATGCTTCTAGCCCTCACAGGATTTTGTTCTGCTCTCGAACATGTGCATCATTACATGGAACACAAAATAGACTTAGTGCTCAATGGTTTTCACCATGACTTGCGTCAACCGAACGTCCTCATCGCTGGAACAACCTTCCAACTGGCCGACTTCGGACTTTCCCGTTTCAAGGACCTATCAGAGGAGTCGGACACGACTTTCAGGGAGACCATGGGGAACTACTATGCGCCAGAATGCCAGGATCTATCAAAGCTTGATAAATTACACGTACGGCGAAAAAGTGAAATATGGGCACTTGGTTGCATGCTCGCAGATGTGGCAACTTACATGGTCCATGGTCCCCAGGGAGTCCAAGAGTTTGGCAAGAAGAGAACTTCTCCTTCCTTGCCAGGCATGACTCATCAATATTTCCACTGTGGTGTCGGAAAAGAAAATCCCAAGGTAAAGGAATGGTTGACGTCTCTAAAGATAGCGCCATCTCACACGTGGAAGCTGTTGATCATGCTCATTATGAAGATGCTTTGCATTAAAGAAGAGGACCGCCCAGATGCAAAAGAAGTAACTGTTGGGCTCCGTCTAATTTCAATGTTGAGTTTGGTGGAGCCAATTGATATTCTTTACGCAAGGCTTCTCACAACAGAGTACGCTGTGGATGCTCGCCTTGAGATGTGGCGCTTTACTGCATGGAAGTCTGCAGTAGGTCTTATGGATGAAATTAATGAGGAAGAAAAGATTGGCGACAAAACTGGAATGACGAACCGTCAAATATTTGATGCGGTGGTCGAGAAGTTAGGCGAGATGAGAGCAGAACTCGAATCTATCTCATCAAGTAATGAAGCATCACTAATGGGTTTTGCATCAATCGTTCAGACCAACGATGATCTATCCAATTTGCTGGACCCCGAACGGCAGCGCAAGATGTGGTCCAGTTTTCACGAAATGGCTCTCCAAAGCGACGATGCTGCATTCCTTGGTCTGGTTCAGGAGACCACTGTTGAGAAGGCCATTGATGAGCAGCTCAGAATGCGACTTGCTTTGAGAATGATGACCCTAGTTGATGTGGAGCAATTACAGAAAGGTGATAACGACCTACAGTTGGATCCGGAGCACATTCCAATCCTGGGCAGGAAGCTAGGCCAGCATTATATTGGCTTAGTCAAGGCAGATGGTGGCTCATCTCAGGTGCTTATTGAATGGCGGAGATATGGAAAACATGACGCAAATGAAGAAGTCAACAGAAAACTCTTTGAGAGAGCCCAGGCTGTTGCCAAGTTGATGGCCATGGAGAAACCCGATGGGTTCAGGTCACTGAACTGCCGCGGTTTCTTCCATGACCAAAGCCGACCCGCGTTCGGAATGGTATACGAATATCCTGACCTGCCTGTCGATATGAAGTGCGAGCTGGTGACTCTGGATATGTTGCTGCAGGAGAGAATAGGCAAGAAAAGAGAGTTGCCTGCACTTGAAAAGCGCTTCAAACTTGCCTTTACACTTTCGAGTGCCATATTTGAGTTTCACAGAGTTGAATGGTTGCATAAGGACATAGCCTCTTCAAATGTTGCCTTCTTCTCGGACATGGGCGCTCCCTATACACAGCGCATTAACCGGCCGTACCTTATTGGATTTCATCACAGCCGTCCTGACGAGCCCTCTGCTTTCACAGAAGGCATTCCTGATTCCAATAACAAGGATTATCATCATCCGCAATACCGCAAGGACCGTCGACACTATCGCCTAGAGTATGATTACTACAGTCTTGGTTTAGTCCTACTTGAAATTGGCCTGTGGAAATCAATGCAAGATATGATAGAAAAGGGCCTCGATGGCAAGAAGCTTCATGAACAGCTTTTAGCTAACCTGCCGCAACTGATACCAAGAATGGGTACAGTCTATTATGAGGCCGTGGAGATATGTCTGCTTGGAAAATTTGGGCTTCCGGGGTTTGCAGAAAACGACAAGACAAGTCGACAAAATTTACGTCTAAAATTCAGGGAATTGGTGCTTGGGAGGCTGGAGCGAGGTGTTCCAGTGGTTGAACGGCAATATTGAGTATTTGATAAAGCATTCGGCCTTTAGTAGCGGAGGACGGGTATGCTAGTAGTGGTAGTAAAACGGTGGCCTTTGTTGATATTCGAAGAGAAGGAAGTAGTGGTAGTAAAAGAAGGGGGGGAAGAAGTTCTTTAGCGATTTGAAGGAAAGTCGGATGAGCTTGGCGCAGCTAGAAACCGTTTGGCTTGAGTGTGATCCAAAATCGGCTCTTGGGGAGCTTTATACGTTTAAGAAGGGAGTGAGAACGGATGTCGCCGTCAACTATCTTAATAGGTTAAAGATAGGGCTGTGTTCAAGGCCGCAGGCATTAGCAAAAGTTTTGAATTGAGAGAATAGGGAAGTTATCACCGATTCTTGAGGGGCCAAAAAGGGTCCTTAACGAATTCTCAGGCTGACTTATCGCTTTGCTCATGGCTTAGGGATCTAGGTGGGCTAGTAGTAAGTGATTGCGCTAATTATACCTAATTAGGCGGGTCCAGATCCCACAAGCTATAGAACAAGAGCCCTCGCAAAATGGAGGTCAATACCTCAACTTTCAGCGGCACTTCGTTCATAGTCGATTAAGATAGATATAAACCAGGCCAATACCTGAGAAAACCTAGCACCGGTAAGTCCGAGGCCACCGAGAGCTATTTCTCTGCTAGTCTATCCTAAGAGCCATTACCTCCGTCCTAAACAGTTATGTTAAGATACACTTACGTCATTTATTCACGCGATAATTCATTCAAATCATCTAGAAAGAGGATAGTACTCTATGTTTCAGTATAAAACTTTGACATACTCTGATTTCTAGTAGGCCAAATCTGCGTACTACAGGCCGGAGTACTCCAAATTGCATTACTAAAATTGGGAGTAATTCAGCCTATAGTGTGGATAAGGCGCCTATGCTAACATATAATACCTGAAAATAAAACACTTTAGACGCAATTAATCTGAGGTGCAGCCTTACTTTCGTATAAGCGGATCTTTGCTTAGGGGTTCAAAATCGGTCCCTTCTATAAGTAGTACCTCTTCTTCCTAAACGTTCGCGCATCTGCTACACTGGCGCCCGCTGGCGTTAAAGGGAAGAGTGAAGATCGATTGGTTAACAGAAGCGAGAGCAGTAACGTGGCCGAGCATTGGGGAGCAGCGCCTTAGCAACCTGAGCAGAGGGTGAGGCGAGGGTGAGTAGCGCATAGGCAGAACCGCGATAGTGACTAACCGCGTTGGAAGGAAGAAAAGTTTAGATTCGATGAGATTACCTAGACAATTACTAGGTATATTTAGAAGGTGTCTAATGTAGATTCCCTACGAGCTTATTTAGGCTTCTTGACCATCGTCGTCAAAGCTTAATAAATATAATAAGAAAATGCTAGGTCAGACTAAGTACAATGATTAGCTAAGAAAACAGGAGGCCAAATCGACATAATGAGATATTCAGGATACTCCGGGCGCTACTCAAAAGTAAATCAAAAATAGCTAGTATCTTATCTTTTGTTGCACATTAAACATACAACAAAATATCAGTTCCCCATCAAAAAATAAATATAATAAAGATCAAAAGCCAGCTTGTGTACAAGCGAGCCCATAACTAAATACTTCCATCCAAACCCAGCTTCTCACCCGTGCTCAAGATCCTCCTTATTCCTAAATCCTTCGCAAAGCACTAGATCCACCTCCACCTCCGTTATTGAAATCCATCCAAAAAAGCTAACCACAACTTTCCTTCCTCCCTCCCGCACCCCCGACACTTACAACCAGACTTCATCCCAATCACGCACTCAAAGATCTACACCAACACCAATACCAGCTCCTGTTCCCGGGCACGCGGACTAGCATGTACTACGTCACGTCGTGGGGAAACCTTAACTTTAATTCCTGAAAGCTAGGTAAATACTCCGGGCGATCCCCACGAGAAGTCCGGATCGGCGCCCCGCGTTCTGAGGAGAAGATAATTGATTAATTGATTGATTGGTGGGGTAGATGATTCGTGGCTTGATATTATTGGTTATGGTAAGATTGAATGAGAAAGGGAAGGGATTGGCGAGGGGAGACGGGAGGAGTGCTCCGGATTTGAGAGAATGAGGTTTCTGGATAAAAATATTATAATATTATATTATTAAATTTTTTCGGAAATTAATATAATAATAATAATAAAAAACTTAAAATTAAAAAATATAAAGTTTTTTTTTATAAATTATATTAAAAATTAATTTTTATACTTTAAGTTTTAATAATTATATAATAGTCTTTTTATAACGACGGGATTATTATAAAAGTTAAAGAAGTATAGAGTTTAATATAATCTAGTTATATTTAAAAATATTAAACTAAAGCTTAAAGATAAAAAAAAAAAATTAATTTAAATATTTCTTTTATTAGCTTAATTAATTTTATATTAAAACATTAAGTATTTTAAAATATAATAAATCTTATAATAACATTAATTATTATATTATTATTTTTTTTTAAAAAAAATTTAAATATTTTTATTTAAATTATATTTTAATATTAGAAATTTATAAATTATTATTTTTTTAAAGTATTTAAATATATTTAATTTTAAAGTAATTCTTTATTATAATAATTTAATTAATAACTTAATCCGATTAATCTTTTATATTTATTATATATATAATCTTTATACTTTAATTTAATAATATTTTAATATATATAATAAATAATTTAATTATTTTTAGAATTATAATAATTATTCTAAAATCTAAAATAAATAATAAAATTAATTAAAATATTAAAATTATATTTATAGTTTTTTTTATCTTTTATAATAGACTTCTTTATAATTAAAATAATAAATTTATTAAACTTTTATTTAAGTTATTAAATTTTTTTTTTATTAATATTAATTTTTTTTTAAAATAATAATCTTTTAATACTTTTAATTATATTTCTTCTTTATTTTATTTTTATTTCTTTTAGCTTTATTATAATTTTTTTAATAATAATAAATTAAATAATCTTTAAATAAAAATTATTATAAAAAGTATATTTAAAGTAATTAATATTTTTTTAGCATTAAGCTTTATTTTTTTTTCTTTTAATAATAATAATAATTTTTTTAAATAAATATTTTACTTTAATATTTTTTATAAAAACTAATAAATATAATAATTTTAGTTATAAATATAATTAATTTTTTATTAATTAAAAAAAACTTTTTATTATTTTTATTATTAAAAACTATATTTTTATTATACTTAATAATAATTTTTTTATTATTTTAATTAATAATTATAACTTTATTATTATTATTAAATAATTTAGATTTATTTTTAAAATTATTAAAAATATAATTCTCGTTATTTTTAATATTATTATTATTATTATATTTAAAAATTATAATAATTAGTTTTTTTTATCGTTATTATTATTTTTAATTCTTTTAATTATAATTTTATTAATTATTACTTTAAAGATTTTATTATATTAAACTTAATATATTTATTATTTTTAAATTATTTCTTTTATAACTTTATTATTTAAATAATCGATTATATATATTTCTTTATTAATTATTTTTATCGTAAAGATTAAATAATTAAAATTATTTAATTTAATTAAAATATTAATTATTTTTTAATAAATTTTATTATATAATATTTTAAATTTTTTATTATATTTTAAATATTTAATATTTATTTTTTTAAAAGTTTTAAAATAAATTAAGTTTAAAGTTAATTATTATAAATTAATATTATTATTATTTTTAAGAAATAAAAATAAGTAATAAATAATAAAAATTAAGTTTTAAATAAAGATTTATAACTTTAAATAAATAATTATTATTAGTTTATTTTTAAAAATATATAAGCTAAAATATAAAATAAAAACTTTAAAAAAACATTAAATAAATTTTTTTTAATAAATATAATTATATAATAAAAAAAAAAAAATATTAAAGTTTTTAATAAAATCTTTAAAATATTTATTAGTTTTTTTTTATTTTTATTAACAAGAACTTAAGTATTATAATTTATTATTATTTTTATAATCTTTATTAAAATTATTCTTTTAAATATAATAAATTTAAATATTAAGTTTAATTAATAATCTAGTTTTATTAAAGTCTTATTTATAATAATATTTAAGTTTAAAAATAATATTCTTAAAATTAAAAATAAAATATTATTAATCGTCAAAATTTTATTCTTTTTATTCGACTTTATAATATAATTTATTATAAATTAATCAAAAAAATAATATTTTTTTAATTTTTTATTTTAATTTATTATTAATTTTTTTTATTCTTGATTTAAGATTAACTTAATTAAATAATAAATTCTTTAGATTTTTATATAATTTATTTATATAAAAAATTAATTAAATTTTATAAAATATTAATAATTCTAAATAATATAAATATTTTTTTTATTTTTTGGATTAGGAATAATTTAATTAATTATTTTAGTTTATTCGTTAGTTTAAATATATTTTATTATTAAAAACTTTAATTTTATTCTTATTAGTTTTAATAATTTATTTATAAAATTAAAAATAAATTAAAATTTTTAATTATTAATAATTATTAAAAAATATTTTTAAAATCTTTAAATATATTAATAATATAAAGATATTATTATTTTAATAATTATATTTTTATTTATAAAAAAAAACTAATATATTATTTAAATAATCGATTTATTATAATAAAGATATTATTATAGTTATTATTAATAAATCTAAAAAAATAAAAGTTTATAAATAAATTATTTTATATATATAATAAAATAAATAAAAAATAAAGTATATCCGGGATCTTATTTTTAAATTTATAAAATCATTAATATATATAATAATTTATTATATAAATATCGATATTATTATTTAAGTTTAATTATTAATAATAAAGCTTAATTAATTTTTTTTAAATATATTATTATTATTATAATATAAATTTATTAAAAGATTTATATTTTTATTATTATAATTATTAAAAACTATTAGTTTTTTATTATAAAGTAATAATTTATTATTTAACTTTTAAAAAAAAAATATAATTCCGGATCTTTATTTATTCTTTGTTTAGTTCGGGATTAGAATAATTTATTTATAATATTTTTATTATTATTTTTAGATTTTTAATATAAAGTTTAATAAAATTCTTTTTTTATTATTTTTTACTTTAATTAATATTAGGATTATTTTTAATAAAAGAATTATTTTAGTCTTTTCGGCCTTTTTTATTATTTTTTAAATCGATATAAGTTTATTTTTTCGCGATAAAATAATAATAATAATATTCTTTTTATTAAAATAATAAATAATTTAATAATAAAAATATAATAATAAATTTATTTATCGAATTTATTATTTATTTAAAAGTCTTTTTATTTTAAAATATTTTAATATTTTATAATTAATAATAATCAAGAAATTTAATAAATTAATAAATTAATAAATTTTATTTATTATTCTTTAAATATTAAAATAATAATAAATATTTTTTTATTATAAATCTTATAATAAGTTTTTATTCTTTAAAAAGTCTTTAAGTAAAAGATAATAAAATATTATTTATTATTTTAAAGATATTTTTAAAAAATTATTTTAATAATAATTAAATTTAAATAATTAATTTTAATTTTAGTTTTATAATTATATTAAAAATAAAGAAGTATAGAAATTAATATAAAGATTATTTTTAATCAATAAAAAATATTTAATTATTCTTTATTTAATTTTAGTTTTAATAATTTATTCTTTTTTATTAAATAATTAAAAGATTTAGAAATATATTTATATATTTAAATAAATTTTTAATAAAAATTTTAAAATTTTAAAAATAATTAAATTTTTTTTTATTAAAAGTATTTTTTAATTTTATATAATAATAATTTTAATAAAGTTTATTTATATATTATAATTTAATATTATAAAGCTTAAAAATATTATTTTAATAATCTTAAATTTATATTTATAAATATTAATTTATAGTTTTATTTTTTAAAGTTTATATAAGATTATTTTAATATATTATTAATATTTATTTTTATTTTTTAAAAAAATAAATATATTATTAATATATATTAAACAAAAATTATTTAAATAATTTATAAGAATTATATTAATATATTATTAAAATATTATTAAATTATTATATAGTTTAAAGAAAAAAATAATTAATTTAAAAAAGTTATATTTTATTTAAAATATTATTTATATTATAAATTTAGATTTTATTTATATATAATTAAATATATATCTTATATCGAGTTTAATAAATATTAATAAATTAATTAATTAATTAAAAGTTTTAATAATTAATAATAAAAAATATTAATTCTTTTTAATTAAAGTATTAAATTAATAATAATTAATATAAAAATATAAGCTTTTATTTTTTTTTATAAATAAAATAAATAATAAATAAAAAAAAAGTTTAATAATTTAATAAATATTTTTTTTAAGTTTTTTATTAAATATTTTTTTTATTTTTTTAAACTTTAAAATATTTATTTTTTATAAATAAATTATTATTATAAAAAAATTTAATTTATTAAATTTTAATTTATAATTAAATAATTAAGATTAAAAGAATATATTAATAATTTTTTTCGAGAAAGTATTAATTAATTTATATAATTATAAAAATAATATAATTTTTAGTTTCTTGATTTTAATAATATTTAAAATTATAATATTATTAAAAGTATTTTATTTATTTTTATTAAAAAAATATATTATATTTTTAATTAAAGTATAATATTTTATTAATTAGTCTTTAAAAAAAGTCTTTTTCTTTAATCGTTTAAAAAAAAAAATTTTTAATTTTTTTAAAAGTATAATTAATTTTATTAATAATTATAAACTTATTATAATTATTAATTTCTTTTATATTTCTTTAAAATATAATAACTTTAATTAAATAAATAACGTTATTATTTTAATTATTTATATTTATAATATTAAAATTTAATTTTTTTCTTCTTTATTAATATTTTATTTTTTATATTTAAAAGTCACCGAGCAATAACTTAAATTAATTTTCTTTAATTTTTTATTAAGATTTTATATTTAAATTCTTAAGAATATAAATAAATATATTTATTATTTTATTTCTTTATTAATAATTTTTATTAAAGAATTAATTTCGATAGTTTAAGTCTTATTAATTTATTTTATAATTTTTTAGTTAATAAAAATATTTATATTAATAATTTAATAAAATATTATATTTTATAAATTTTTTTTTTTTAAGTATAATATTATAAAAGTCGAGTTTAGTAATAAAAAAATATTATTAAGATTATTTATAATTATTAAGTTTTAGATTTAGTTTAATAATTTATTATATAACTTTATTAAATTAATTATTAAATTCCCGAAAAAGAATTAATTTTTTAAGTTTATACATTAGTATATAAAATACTTTTATTAAAAAATAAATAAGATTTTAATTAATTAAAATATAAATATTTATTTTTATATTCATTAAAGTATTAAAAGACTTAATTTTAAATCTTTAATTTATTTTATAATCGATAAATAATTATCTTTTATTAATAAATTAAATTAAGTCTATAAGTCTCTAATAAAAATATTACTTTAAAGTAATTACTTTTAAGCTTAAAGTTAAACTTTTTTTTATATCTTTATTAAAAATTTTATTATTTAATAAATATTAATTAATATTTTTATTTTTAAAGTCTAGTTTATTATTATTATAAGTATTTAAATAAAAGTTAAACTAGTCTTTTTCGATAAATATTAATTTATTTAATTTTAAATAATTTTTTTTTAATATTTTTTTTTTATATTTATAATAATATACTTTATTTATTTTATTGATTTTATTTTTAAGTTTATAATAAAATAATTTTTTTAATTAAAAAAAGTTTAATTAAATAATAATAAAAGTATTATATAATTTATTTATATATATTAGTCAAAAAACTATATATTAATAAATATTTTAATTTAATATTCTTTTATATATTATTAGCTTTTAATAAAAAGAAGTTTATTTTTTTATTTTATATATTATTTAATTAATTTTTTAGTTATATCGAATTTCTTATTTTTTAAACTTTTAAATAATTTAAGATTTATTTTATTTAATAACTTATTATATTAATCTATTAGTGATTTATTTAACTTAATCGCGAGATAATTAAAATTTATTTAAAAAACTAAAAAAGACTTATTCTTTTAATATTTTTTTTTAGTTTTTTATCGGATTATTTTTTTTATTTTTATTATAAGTTTATTAAAAAATTTTAAAGATCTAATTAACTAAAAAAATAAAGTCGATTAAATTAAACTTTAATTAATTTTTAATAAAGTTTTTAACTTTATTAAATATAAAATAAATAATATAAATAATTTTAAAAAACTTATTATCGAATTTATAAAAATTTTATATTAGTTTATTCTTTATATTAAAAATTTAATTATTAATAAAATAATTATTTTTTTTTATAAAAAGAATAAAGTTTTTAATTTTAATAAATTTTTAATATTTAAAAAAAAACTTTTAGTTATAAAAATAAAAAAAATAATAAATTTTTATTTAAAACTAAATTATAATATTTTAAAAAAAGTCTCTCGACTTATTTAAAGATTCGCTTATTTTTATTTTATTTTATTATATTTAATAAAGTTAATTATTTTTTATTATAATAATTTTTAATAAAAGTTTTTTATTTATTAAATTATTTTATAAACTAATTAATATATTAATAAAATCTTTAATTAAACTTAATATACTCGTTAACGAGTTCTTTAAAATAAATAAATAATTTTTAATAAACTTTTTATTTATAAATTAATTAAATTAATTTTAGATTTTTTTTAATTATTTAATTCTTAAACTTAATTAATAATTTAGTAATATCTTTTATTAAAATAAAATTAAAATATTTTTTATAATAATATATATTTATAATATTAAATTTAATATTTTTAGTTTTAATATATTTTTATTTTTTACTTTTAAGTTTAAAAATAATAAACTAAAGAATATTATTCTTTTAAAAAATATTATTAAGCTCGACTTTTTCGAGACTTAGCTTATAATAAATATTTATTATAATAAAGTTAAAAAAAAAAAATTTTTTATTATTTTTTTTATTTAAGATTAATAAATTAAAATTAATATAAAGTTTTAAACTAGTTTTTTAATCTAAAAGTAATAAACTAAAACTAATAATTTTTTTTTTTAAAATTAATAAACTAGAATTAATTTAAAGTTTTTATTATTTTAATTTAATAAAAAAAAATCAATAATTATTTTATTTTAAAAAAATATTATTTACTTTAATTAAAGGTCCGATTTCGAGATTAGCTAAATTATAAAAAATAATATTATTTATTTTAATTAAAGATTTAATTTTAAGATTAACTAAATTATAAAAGATATAAGTTTTATTTTATTTTAAGTTAATAAAAGACCGATTATTATTTTACTTTATTTTAAATTAATAAACTAAAATTAATTATTTATATATTTTATATTAAATATTAAATATAATATTTTATTTTTTATATTTTAAAAATAATTTAAATTTTTTATTAAGAATATATTAGTCACTTTTATAAATTAAATTAAATAAACTTAATATTATATAATAATAAAATTATTATAAAAGTTAAAGAAATATAAAATTTAATATAATTTAATATAATTTAAAAATATTAAATTAAAGCTTAAAGACAAAAAAAAAACTTTAACTTAAATATTTTTTTTATTAATTTAATTAGTTTTATATTAAAACATTAAATATCTTAAAGTATAATAAATTTTATAATAATATTAATTATTATACTTTTATATTATTATAATAAAATTCTTTTAAAATTAATTAAAAATATTAAAAATAAATATAATAAAATTATATATAATATTAAATTTTTATAATAATTAAATTTTTAAAAATTATAAATTTTTTTTTAAAAAAATATTATTTATATAAATATATAATTAATATTATAAAATTATTAATATTAAAAAAATTTATATTATAAATTCTTAA